>JAABUN010000667.1_pt1 | contig 85259 bp, 78 predicted proteins | sample 5559311 | NCBI WGS metagenome assembly JAABUN01 (sample SAMN10711877, study PRJNA513370) | rock metagenome | isolation source: Antarctica rocks | place: Antarctica: Victoria Land, Siegfried Peak sud
CGTGGGACATGAGGACCTCCGTGGTGTGATGTGAGCCGTCAGATAGCCCCACCCCACCCGGAGGTTCTCACCATGTCCAGCACATCACCCCGTGTCACCAACCTCCGTGGTCAGTACACCTAGACCGATCAACAGAGCCGCAACAGCAGGGTCACTCGCCCCGCCGCCACACACCCCGACGCTGACACCGTCGGGAACGTCGCGGCATACAGAAGCGATCAGGCTCAACACCGCCGGGTCGAGTAAGTCGAAGAGATGCTCGACACCAGCGTTTCCTCGCTCGGCAGCGAGTGTGTATTGAGTGAGGTCGTTGGTTCCAATGCTCACGAAGTCCAGCAGCACCGACATGGCTTCGGCACGCAGCGCAGCCGCCGGGACCTCGATCATGATGCCGACCTCAAGAGTGTCGGGCCGTCCGCCTTCTACCCGGTTTGCCGCCTCCGCTAGGCGATCAAGAGCCCACTGGACTTCCTCGACCGTGGCCACCATGGGAAACATGACACGGACTGGATAATCCGCCGCCACGACGCAGACGGCCTCGAGTTGGTCGAGCAACACCGCTGAATCGCCAACAAACGACCGCAGCCCGCGGACACCGAGGAACGGGTTTTGCTCAGGCTCCTGCTTCCAGAAAGCCAACGGCTTGTCGGCACCGATGTCCCAGGTGCGAATGGTCATCACGCGACCATCGAGGGCCTTGGCCACCGCAGTGAACTCAGCCACCTGCTCTTGAACCGTAGGAGCGCTGCGCCATTCGCCGAACATCACCTCGGTGCGCACCAAGCCTGACCCTTCGGCCCCCAACTCGACGGCCCGCGCCGCTTCCGGCGCGCTGGTCACGTTGGCCTTCACACTGATGCGTAGCCCGTCCTGGGTCTGTCCCGGCTCCCCCGCAGCCGCACGATCTGCCTCCTGCTGCTCAGCTCGATCTCGCAGCAACTGCTCAAAGCCAGTCCGCTGGGCATCATCGGGTTCAAGCACAACGCGACGGTCGCGGACATCAAAGGCCAGCACCGCGCCAGAGGCAAAGTCGGCGGCTTCACGGATACCTGTCAGCACCGGCACCCCACGAGCCGACGCGATGATCACCCCATGTCCCGTGGACCCGCCACCGATGGTCACGATCCCGCCGACGTGCTCCGCGTCGAGGCTAGCGGCGGCAGCAGGGTCTAATTCCTGCACCACCAGAATCCGCTGTTCTTCCCCGGCATCCCCGGCATCACCACCGGCATCGACTCCGGACTTGATCAGTTGCCGGAGCACGCGCGTGGTCACGCTGCGGACGTCTTGGGCCCTCTCGCGCTGGTAGTCATCGTCGAGGGCGTCGAACTGGGCAGCCACCGCCTCACCGGCCCGCTGCCACGCGAGCGCCGCGGGCACCCCGCGCTCCATGTCCTGGCGCGCGGGGCCAGCGAGGCCCAGATCCTGAACCAAGGCCACGTGTGCCTCAAAAATCTCCGCCTCAGCGGCACCGACATATGCGCGGGTCGTCGCGATCTGGTTTTTGAGGTCACGACAGGCGGAAGCAATCGCCTCGTTGAGCCGCTCAGACTCGGTGGCGTTGTCGCCCGAGGGCTCATAATCGGCCGCGTCAACGTCGGACTCTGGGCGCCAGATCACCCCGATCGCCGCTTCGAGACCGGACCCCATTGTCGGCTCAAAGCTGCGGGAGCGTGTGTCATCCTCCTCGCGCTTGTCTGCTCTGCGCGAGGAAGGTGCTGATTCGGCGCCGTCGTCGCCGAAACCGGCGGCCGCTAGCGTCGTCAGTGCATCCAAGACGTCCTTGGCGTGCTTCCCTGCGGCCTGGACCTCGATCCGGTGGCCTTGCTTGACCCCGAGTGAGGCCACTGCACTGAGACTGCCTGCATGGGCAATTTTGTCCACCCCGTCCAGGTTGCGAACTCGAACCTCGGTGTCACCAAACCTGTTGACGCACGCTACAAAACGAGCGGCGGGTCGAGCGTGCAACCCATGAGGTATGCCAACCACTAGCTCCCGCGTCAACGCATCCGGCCCCAGCGAGTCGGCTCCGGTCGATTCGGATCCCGTCGAGTGAGATCCAGACGAGCCAGGCACCGACGAGGCCGCGTCATCGATGGCCTCGTCACTAACTGCCTCATGTACGGCGGAGTTGCCATCCAGATGCTCACGTTTTGCCCCTAGGCCACGCTCGGCTTCGGCTTTGACGCGGTCCAGAGCGGCACCGCCCGAAGCAGTGACGACGGCGGCGACCAGGCCCTCGACCAACGGCGCGCTCGAGAGCGCCACCCGGTCAGCGACGTCAGGGTCCACAAACTCCAGCGCCATTTCGGCCGACAGGATGGCGCTGCCCAGATCCAGCAAGACGAGCACCCCGTCAGCGGAGTCAGCGGCGGTGATGGCCTCGGAGATCGCTGCAGCGTCGGTACCGAACGTTTCGTCATCGAGCCCGGCAGCGATTTCGATGTGAGGCAGTTGATCAGCCTCGACCATCTCGGCCGCCAATCCCACGGCAGCGTGTGCGAGCGCATGGCTGTGGCTGACGACCACGATTCCGATCATGGGAGGTCGCCCTCCACAAAAACCATCACGCCAGCGTGCGGGCGGCGGCCTCCACCAGCATGGTGGTGCTGGTCGCTCCGGGGTCGATATGTCCTTGGCTGCGCTCACCGAGGTAACTTGCCCGGCCCTTACGCGCGATCAGGTCTTTCGTGCCGTCGCGACCGGCAGCAGCGGCTTCGGCTGCGGCCGAGAGCGCTGCACCCAGACCTTCACTTGCGGTCGAGTCAAATGCGTCGAGGGCCGGTGACCAGGCGTCATACATCGTCTTGTCTTCGAGTTCGGCCTTGCCACGGGCCAAGACACCCTCGACTCCCGCGCGCAGCGCCTCGCCGACCTCCGAAGCGTCCGCGTCCTCGATGCCTTTCAAGGGACCCGCCATCCGCAGGAAGAACGTGCCGTACAAGGGGCCGGATGCTCCGCCGACGGTGCTCACTAACGTCATCCCGACCTTCTTCAGGTACGAGTCGATCGAAGGGAACTCCTCCGCTTCGGCCAGCGCCGCAACTTTGGCCATGCCACGGGCCATGTTGGTGCCGTGGTCGCCATCACCGATGGCCCGATCCAGGTCGGTCAGGTACTCCTCGTTGTCCTTGACGATCCCAGCGAAGTCACCAATCCACGACTGAAACGCCGCAAGGTCGGCCATCACAGGCCCCAGCGCAGGCCGGGGGTGTTGACCGGCGCATCCCAGAGGCGCGCGAGGTTGTCGTCTGCCTTGAGCAGCGTCACCGAGCAACCCGCCATATCGAGGGAGGTCATGTAGTTGCCGACCAACGAGCGCGCCACTGTGATACCTGACTTCTCCAAGATCTGGGCAACCTCGTTGTACATCAAGTAGAGCTCGATCAGCGGCGTGCCGCCCATCCCGTTGACGAACGCGATCACGCCATCACCACGGGCTGCGCTGAGGTCGGCGAGCACCGGCTCGACGAGCATCGCGGCAATCTCGCGAGCGGACGCGATCTTCATACGTTCGCGACCGGGCTCGCCGTGAATGCCAACGCCGATCTCCATCTCGTCGTCGCCGATATCGAAGGTCGGCTTGCCCGCCGCCGGAACGGTGCACGAGGTCAGCGCCATCCCCATCGAGCGGCCGGTGTTGTTGATGGCCGTCGCCAGGTCTGCGCAGTCCTGCAGCGAGGCCCCTTCTTCGGCAGCGGCTCCGACGATCTTCTCCATCAGCACCGTCACACCTACCCCGCGGCGACCGGCCGTGTACAGCGAATCCTTCACCGCGACGTCATCGTCGGTGACGACGGACTTCACTTCCGTGCCCGCATCGGCTTCCGCAAACTCGGCAGCCATCTCGAAGTTCATGACGTCGCCGGTGTAGTTCTTCACGATGTGCAGCACCCCCGCACCGCCGTCGACCGCCTTCGTCGCGGCCATCATCTGATCGGGCACGGGAGAAGTAAACATCTCCCCCGCGCACGCAGCATCCAGCATTCCAGTGCCGACGAAGCCGCCGTGCATCGGCTCGTGCCCTGAGCCCCCACCAGAGACCAGACCGACCTTGCCCTGACGGGGCCCATCTTTGCGGTAAACGATCTTCAGATCGTGGTCCACACGCAGGTGATCCGGGTGGCCCAAGGCCATTCCGTGGAGGGCCTCGTCGACCACATCGGCGGGGTCATTAATGAGTTTCTTCATACTCGTCACTTAACCACGCAAGGCCCTGGCTGACTAGGGGAGGGTGAGACGCGAGAGAGTATGCAGCGTCTCGCTTGTTCATCGATCGTCCGGAGCGCACGTCATGAGTCATCAGATCGCGCCCTTTGAGGGGTTCGGCGACCAAGCCATCTCGTTTCTCCACGAACTGGAGGCAAACAACAATCGCGACTTCTTCAACGCCCACCGCGATGTCTATGACGATCACCTCCGCGAGCCGCTCGAACGCCTGTTAGCCGAGGTCAGCGACGAGTTCGGAGACAGCGGCAAGGTGTTCCGGCCCAACCGGGACGTCCGGTTCAGCAAGGATAAATCGCCATACAAACTCAACGCTGCGGCGGCGATCGGGGACAACCACGAGTCGTGTGCCGTGTTCTACGTGCAGATCGGGGCCAAGGGCCTCTTTGTCGCCTCAGGCATCTACATGATGACCCGCGATCAGTTGCAGCGCTTCTACGCGGCCGTCGACGACGACACCAGCGGCGAACGATTGAAATCCATCGTGGCCACAACGCAAAAGCAGGGGGCCGAGGTGGGCGGGTCAGGTCTGAAGACCGCACCGCGCGGATTCGACAAGGCCCACCCGCGGGTCGAATTGCTGCGGCACAAGAGCCTGACGGTGTCCCGCGAGTACGGCCCGGACCACGATTGGATCTTCAGCCGGAAGGCAATGTCCAAGGTGACAGACCTATGGCGAGAAGCCGCACCGATCAACGAATGGCTGACTCAGCACGTCGGCCACCCAGACCCAGAAGACTAGGAGCCGCTCCCCCAAAAAGCCGGTGCTAAAAGCCGAGGCGTTGCAACTGCTTGGGGTCGCGTTGCCAGTCTTTGGCGATCTTGACGTGCAGATCCAAATACACCCGGTGACCCAGTAGCTTCTCGATACCGACGCGGGCGGTGCTGCCTACATCTCGCAATCGGGATCCTCCGCGTCCGATAATGATGGCCTTCTGCGAGGACCTCTCCACGAACACGTTGACCCGCACGTCTGTGAGCGGATCGTTCTCGGGGCGGTCGGGCCGCGGGGTGATTTCGTCGACAACGACTGCCAGAGAGTGCGGGAGCTCGTCGCGAACCCCTTCGAGGGCGGCCTCACGCACGAGCTCGGCGATCATCACGGTGTGCGGTTCGTCGGAGATCATGTCGGGCGGATACATCGCTGGACCGACGGGCAGATAGCTCGACAACACATCACCCACCTCGTCGACCTGGTCACCGCGGATCGCCGAGCACGGGATGATCTCCGACCAATCGGCCAACCCGTCAATCGCCATCAAGTGCTCAGCAAGTCGTTGACGATCCACCGCATCGGCCTTCGTGGCAATGGCGACGACCGGCACCTTCTTTGCCCGCTGCAGCTCTTTGAGGTCGCTCGCGATGAACTGGTCACCCGGGCCAGGCCGCTGATCGGCGGGCAAACAGAACCCGATGACGTCGACCCCCAGCAAGGTGTCGCGCACGAGGTCGTTGAGCCGCTGGCCCAGCAAGGACCGCGGCCGGTGCAAACCGGGGGTGTCCACCAATACGAGCTGCGAACTCTCCGCATTGCGTATGCCGCGAATCGCGTGCCGGGTGGTCTGCGGCTTACTTGAGACGATCGCGACCTTTTCTCCCACCAGGGCATTGGTTAGCGTGGATTTTCCGGCGTTCGGACGCCCCACTAGGGCAGCAAAGCCCGACCGAAAGGCTGTCTGGCCGCTATTCGTCTCACTCACGTGGAGCTCCTTGATCGATTCCTGCGGCGTTTGGGCTCGTGGCCCTCCTCGCGCTCCCCCTCGTGGGAGCCGCCAGCGGACGTCGCGCCGTCGTCGTCCTCATCATCCACCGGATCGGGCACCACCGGTGCCACCAGCACGGTGGCCACTCGGCGACGACGCCCGGCCATCCGTTCGGCGGTCAACCTCAACCCGGCGACCTCGATCGCCGAGCCGACGATCGGCACCATCCCGATGGTTGCCGCCAACAGACCTCCAACGCTGTCAACGTCTTCAATCTCGATGGTCGTGTCGAACATGTCGGCCAAATCATCGACCGGCATCGAGGCTGGCACCCGCACGGTACCGTCCTTCAGATAGGCGATTTCGAGCACGTCGCGGTCGTATTCGTCCGTGATCTCACCCACGATTTCTTCCAGAATGTCCTCGATAGTCACCAATCCTGCGGTGCCGCCATACTCGTCGATCACCATGGCGAAATGCAGCCGCTGCTGTTGCATTTCACGCAGCAGCCCATCGACCGGTTTGCTGTCCGGCACGCGGTGGACCGGACGCATCACCTCGGTCACCTTCACAGCTTCGGCCTGCACCCCGCGCGCGTTGACCTGGCGGGCTACGTCCTTGAAGTACAGCAGTCCGAGCACGTCGTCGCTGCCGTCGCCGATCACCGGCACCCGAGAAAATCCTGATCGCAGGAACAGCGACATTGCCTGCCGCAGTGTGCGATCCCGTTGAATCGTCACCATGTCGGGGCGGGGCACCATGACCTCCCGGGCCACGGTGTCACCGAGCTCGAAGATCGAGTGGATCATCTCTTGCTCGCCAGCTTCGATAACTGACGTCTCACCCGCCAGGTCGACCAAATCGCGCAGTTCGGCCTCGGACGCGAACGGTCCTTCGGCATACCCCCTTCCTGGCGTGACGGCGTTGCCGAACACCACCAACAGTTTCGAGACCGGGCCGAGCACCAACCGCAGCGCGGTCACGATGGGAGCAGACAGCAGAGCCACGGCGTCCACGTGTTGGCGACCGAGGGTCCGGGGTGAGACGCCGGTCAGCACGAACGACACCAACACCATGATCGCCACCGCGATGAGCGTGGTTTGCCAGTGATTGTCGGTCTGGGTGTCCACCGCGACCGCCACAGCAACTGCAGTCAGCGCCTCTGCGGTCACCCGGCCAAACGCAGCCACGGCGAGGTATGGCGACGGGTCGGCCACGATTTTGGCCAGCGCCGATGCCCCACGGCGGTTTTCGTCGCGAAGTTGCTCCATCCGGGCCCAGGACATGCGCTGCAATGCGGTCTCGGCGGCGGCCAGCAGGAAGGCGATGAGCGTCGCGGCGAGTGCGACGAGAATCAGGGAGGTCATGAGCTACGGGCCGGCCCGATCAGGCGCAGCCAAGACGAGAGGCCGGAGCCGCCGTCGTGGTTCGGCCACGCTCGGCCAAGTAGGTCAGCAGCAAGGTGCGCTGCAGGTCAAACATCTCTTGCTCCTCGACAGGCTCGGCGTGGTCGAAGCCGAGCAGGTGCAGGATGCCGTGGGTGGTCAGCAGCAACATTTCGTCGGCCACTGAATGACCGGCCTCCGCCGCCTGCGTGCGTGCGACCGTGGGACAGATGACGACGTCGCCGAGCACCCCCTCGACGCTAGCCTCGTCGTTGCTGCCGGGGTGCAACTCGTCCATCGGGAAGCTCATGACGTCGGTCGGGCCTTCGAGATCCATCCAGCGCACGTGCAACGCAGCCATCGCTTCTTCGGTGAGCAGCGTGATCGCCATCTCGGCTCGCGGGTGGACCTTGAGCTCGGCCAACACGTATGCCGCGAGGTCGTGTAATTCTTGCTCGCTGGCCGCCGACGGCACCTCCCCCGATTCGTTGAGGACGTCGATGCTCACTGCGGTCCTCGCGTGGCGCCACCGGCTTGAGCATCGAATCGTCCGTAGGCCTCGACGATCTCGCCGACCAGTCGGTGACGCACGACGTCGACGCTGGTCAGGTGAGCAAAATGCACGTCCTCGATGCCGCTCAAGATGCCCTCGACTACGCGTAGCCCCGAGGTTGTCCCGGTGGGGAGGTCGACTTGGGTGACGTCGCCGGTGACGACCATCTTGGAGCCGAACCCGAGGCGGGTGAGGAACATCTTCATCTGCTCGGCCGACGTGTTCTGCGCCTCGTCCAGAATGATGAAGGCGTCGTTGAGAGTGCGCCCCCGCATGTAGGCCAAGGGGGCCACTTCGACCATGCCGGTGGCCATGAGTCGAGGGATCGAGTCGGGGTCGACCATGTCGTGCAAGGCGTCATACAACGGGCGAAGGTAGGGGTCGATCTTGTCGTTCAGGCTGCCGGGCAGGAATCCGAGCCGCTCCCCTGCTTCGACGGCGGGCCGAGTCAGGATGATGCGACTGACCTCCTTGGCCTGCAGCGCCGCAACGGCTTTGGCCATCGCCAGATAGGTCTTGCCGGTGCCGGCTGGGCCGATTCCGAAGACTACGGTGTGGTCATCGATCGCGTCGACGTAGTGCTTTTGGTTCAGCGTTTTGGGTCGGATGGCCTTGCCTCGGCTGCTGACGATGTTCATCGTGAGCACGTCGGCGGGCCGGTCCTTGGTCTGCTGGCGCAGCATGGCGATAGCCCGCTCCACGCCGTCGCGGGACAGCGGGTGGCCTTTGGCCACGATGTCGAGCAGCTCATCGAGCAGGCGCTCGATGAGGGCCAAGTCGCCCGAGGGCCCGCTGAGTTGGAATTCGTTGCCGCGGACGTGCACGTCGACGTGGTTGAAACTGCGCTCGATCGTTCGTAGATACTCATCGCGGGGGCCAAGGAGAGAGACCATCTGGACGTCGGCGGGAATCTGCACGGTGTGAGTGGCATCGGCACTTTGTGCCGTTGATGGAGTCTGCGTCATTTGGTCGGCGAGTCTACCGGTGCCGAATTACTGCTTGCTCAGGAGTGGACCCAAGGCTTGCCCGCCCACCACGTGTAAATGGAGGTGCGCGACTTCTTGCCCCGAGTCGTGACCGACATTTGTCAGCACCCGATAGCCACTGTCTGCGATGCCTTCCACTGCGGCCACCTCGCCTACCACGGCAAATAGGTCGGCTAAGCCCTGAGCGTCCACGACCGCCATGGCGGCGGCGCTCTCATGGTGCTCTTTGGGCACGACCAATACGTGGGTCGCAGCTGCCGGTTTAGTGTCTCGGAAGGCCACCACCGAGTCGCTTCGGTAAACGATCTCGGCGGGGATCTCCTCCACGGCGATCTTGCAGAAGATGCAATTACTCATGGCTCCAGCCTACTGAGCAACCCCGTAGCGGCGGCACCAATTCGTCATCGAGCGGCAACAAATGCACCAAATCTCACCAAGGCCAGACACCAATTGCGACATATGTCGCCATTTCTCTTGCGCCCCATCATTTTTGCGCGCATCGCCCTAGCCTCAGCATGACATCGCAGGTCATGGGGGCAGGCGAATGACAATGGAGGAATGATGTCAAAAAGGCTTGTTACCGCAGTGGTCGCGCTAGCGTTGGTGGGATGTGCCGCAGTCATGCCGGGCGTCGCAACCGCCGGACCGAGTCAGAAGATCAGTGCCGGGCCCGGCGACAGGGCTGACGAGCTAGCAAAAGAATACGGTCTGCCGTCTTTTGAGAAGTCGAAGACCGGACTGTTGAGATCCAAGATCGTTCGACCCGATGGGCCTAACCCCTACCTCGCATTGCTCGAGGACCCGTCTAAGGCTGATTTCGCTGCCTGAGACATCTACTTGGCCCAGAAGGCTGAAAGCCGCAACCCATCGGCCAAGACCATGGCGAGACCCAACGAACTGCAGCGGCAAGCTCGACCACCACTGGTCGTCGACGAAGAAGAACCAGACGGCTCCCGCGGCAGCAATGACACGTATCAAACAGCCCAACTGGTGAAACGGTTCGGCACCAGCAAAAGGGACCGATCAACCGCCCGCATCCTCGGCCAGCTAGACAACGAAGAAGTCACCTTCCAGGCGATTCGGCCCACTCGCGAAGACGACGGGTCAATCCCGAAGGCGCGCAACACCAGGGTCGGCAATAAATTCGACGGCATCACCACCTCAGGCACTATCGGTGACGGCCCACACGGGAGCGCCGCTTCCGGCTCCGGCGACTTCGACGCCTACAAGGTCACCGGGAAGGCCGGGAAACGACTTGTCGCAAAGGCCGCCTCGGATCCCTCCTCCGACTTCGATTCGGTCATAGCGCTTTTCGACGCCAACGGAAACATCATCGACTTCAACGACGACGCCAACGAGACGACTTTCGATTCCGCGTTGTCCACCTCCCTTCCCGAAGACGGGACGTACTACCTTTTTGTCTCCGGCTTTTTCAGCGTTCCGGAGGACCCCTTCGACAGTTCCAGCGGTTTCGGAGCCGAGAGCGAAGGCGACTATGGTCTCGAGCTCAGCGTGAGCGACGCGGACGCCGACACCTACGCGGTCGACTTGGAAGTCGGCGATGTGCTGGGATTAAGCGTGGCGGGAAGCGCAACCTTCCTCGGGATCCAAGACAGCACCGGCACTTTAGTGCACGGCTCGGCACAAGACGCCTCGTTCATCTACCCCTCCGAGTCGCCGCTACCTGGCGGCGGTAACGCGGTCAACGATCATGTGGTGGACGAGGCGGGCACGCACTACATCTCGGTAAGCGGTGACAGCGGCAGGTATGACGTCACCGCAGAGGTGTATCGGCCTGGCAGCGAGGGCGAGAAGGTGCAGACGTTGTACCTCGACTTTGACGGAGCGCGCCTGAACACGAACATCTTTGGTGGGCCGGGCGTCCGCACGCTGAGCCCGATGCGATCGTTCCTAGGCGGCTGGGGTCTGACCAACGACGACTATGAGCCACTTGCACGCGAGATCATCAGGAGCGTCACCGAGAACGTGCAACGTGATCTGCGACGCAGCGGGGTCGACCCCGACACCCGGGTTCGTATTCGCAACAGCCTCGACCACCGAGACACGTTCGGCAAGCAAGAGCACGTCAGCCGGATCATTATCGGTGGAACGATCAACCAATCAGGCGTCGAAACGATCGGGATTGCCCAGTCGATCGACCCGGGCAACTTTGACCGGAGCGAGACCGCGTTGGTGTTGTTGGATGTCCTCAGCGACAACGACCCGGAAAATGAGGCCTCGCTGAACTTCTATCTCGCGCCCAACAGCGACAAGGTGAAGTTCATCGGCACGGGCGTCGGCAATGTTGTCAGCCACGAAGCGGGTCACTACTTCGGCGACTGGCACGTGGACCAGTTCAACGACACGCTGAACGTCATGGATCAAGGCGGCAACTTCGCGCTGCTCTACGGCGTCGGCGATGACGGCATCGGTGGCACGGCAGATGACCCAGACGTCGACTTCGGCAAGGACGTCTTTAATCCGAACGAGGGCTTCACCGGCACCGAAAACACCCTGGGCCGCCTTGCAGCTGCCCTGGTGCGGTAGGGAATCCGTGGCCGGTTGACAGGCGCAGGCGGCGGCAATTGGACAAGGACGAGTCTGGGAGCGCCGCCGTCTGCGTCAACGACCACGGAGCCGGATCCCGGCGTCACCTCAAGGCCGCAGGTGTGCCGTCAGTCACGCCAGCGGCACAGTGAACTAAGCACAGCGATAGCCGCTGAACCGGCCGTAGAGGTCCGCAACACGGTCGAGCCAAGACGAACCGACTGAGCGCCAGCGCCCACAAAGGCGGCCAGCTCATCCGGGCTGATCCCGCCCTCTGGTCCGACGATCAACACGACTTGGCCGCTCGCCGGCAGCGACCCGGCGTCCATGGCGGACAACGGCTGTTTGGCGCTCTCGTGCAGCACCAAGGCCAGGTCGGCGGACTCAATTCGAGCGACAACACCGACGCGATCTGCCACCGCCCCGAGCGCCGGTATGCGCGAGCGCCTGGCCTGTTTAGTGGCCGCAATCAGCGTGTTGAGCCATTTGCGTTCGGCCTTCGCTGCCCTGTCGCCGCGCCAGCGGACGATGCTCCGGTCGGCCTCCCACGGCACGACCTCGTCCACGCCCAACTCCGTGCCGATCTCGACGGCCATGACGTCCCGGTCGTTCTTGGCCAGCGCCTGAATCAGCGTGAATCGCGGCTGCGGCTCGGGCTCGAAGGTCATCGCCTCGACCGTAGCGTCGAGCGTGCGCTTACCCACCTTGGCAACCACGCACTGGGCCAGCGACCCCGAGCCGTCGGCCAGCAGGATCGCCTGACCAGACCGCATACGGGAAACGGTCACTGCATGGTGCCCCTCCGGCCCATCCAGGGTCAACACGGACCCTGCGACGACCCCTACGAGGGTGCCGTCTTCGAGCAGAAAGAGCGGAGCGCTCACCGGCCGGAGAAGGCTTCCCGGAACTTGCCGAAGATGCCACCGTGCGCCGGGTTCATCTGTCCCTGAGGTCGCGACTCACCACGGGACTCCGCGAAATCGTTGAGCAACTGGCGCTGCATATCGGTGAGTTTGGTCGGCACCTTGATGTCCATGTGGACGATCAGGTCGCCGCGCCCGGTGCCGCGCAGGTGCGTGACGCCGTGACCAGTCAACGTGGCCGTGTCCTGGGGCTGGGCCCCCGGTTTGAGGTCGACCTCGGTGGGGCCATCTAGTGTGTGCACCGTCAGCGTCGCACCCAAGGCGGCAGCCGTCATCGGCACCTCGATCGAGCAGAGCAGATCGTCGCCACGACGCCGGAAGGTCTCGTGATGCTGGACGGCGATCTCGACGTACAAGTCGCCTGCCTCGCCACCAGCCGGGCCGACCTCGCCCTCGCCGGTCATCCGGATGCGCGTTCCGGAGTCCACGCCGCCGGGCACCTTGATCGTCAGGTCGCGGCGGGTCCGCACCCGCCCGTCGCCAGAGCAGTCGAAGCATGGGTTCTCGATGACCTCGCCATACCCCCGGCAGGCGCTGCACGGACGCGACGTCATTACCTGTCCGAGGAACGAACGCTGCACCTGCTGGACCTCGCCGCGACCCTGACAGACAGAGCACGTGCGGTGACCTGACCCCGGCTGCGCGCCAGAGCCCGAGCACGTCGAGCAGTGCACGGCGGTGTCGACGGTCAGCGTCTGCTCGCCACCGAACACGGCCACGGACAGGTCGATGTCGAGTTGGATGAGCGCGTCTTGACCCCGTTGGGTGCGCGAGCGCGGCCCCCGCCCGCCAGCAGCTGACCCGCCGAAGAATGCGTCCATGATGTCGGTGAAGGTGAAGCCCTGGCCGAAACCGTTGGTTGCGCCGCCGTAGGGATCCTGACCCCGGTCGTATGACGACCGCTTGGTCTGATCGGAGAGCACGTCGTACGCCTGCGAGACGCGCTTGAACTCGGCCTCGGCCTCAGCACCGGGGTTGACGTCGGGGTGCAGTTTGCGGGCTTTCTTGCGATAGGCCCGCTTGATGTCCTCGGCGCTGGAATCCCGCTCGACACCCAGGTCGGCGTAGTAATCGTTCACTCTTTAGTCCTTGTCGTCGTGCTCTTCAACGGAAACACTCAGTCTCAAAATCTTCAGGGGCGTGCTGGTGGTGCTTAGGTCTCGAGAATGGTCGAGACGTAGTGCGCCACTGCGCGCACCGACGCCATCGCCATCGGGTAGTCCATCCGGGTCGGGCCCACTACGCCCAAACCACCAGCGGGACCGTATGTCGTGGTGATCACCGACGTGGTACGCAAGCCTTCAAATGGATTCTCCGCACCGATGCTGACGGCCACAGCGTCGTCAGCCAGCGATGCCCTACTCCCCATCAACTTCAAAAGCACCACATGTTCTTCCAATGCCTGCAAAACTTCTCCGAGCGATGTCGGGAAATCGTTGCTGCCACGCGCCAAATTGGCGGTCCCAGCCATCACCAAGCGCTCCTCGGTTTGCTCGGCCAGGGCGTCCTGCAACGTCATCACGACTGCGCGGGCCATTTCTCGGTCGGTGTCCGGCACGTGGGCCAGCGCCAAACTCAGCAACGCGGGCGCGGCCGTGAGGGCCTGTGAAACGGCGGTCGCGTTAAACACCGAGCGCAGGTGAGCGATGGCTTCGTGGCGATCAGTGAGGTCGCGGCCCGTGTCGATGACGCGCTGCTCCACCCGCCCGGTGTTGACGATCAGCACGACCATCAGCCGCGCCCCACCGACGGGCACGAGCTCGATGTGCCGCACCGTGGATTGGCTCAGCGAGGGGTATTGCATGACGGCAACTTGGTTCGTGAGCGAGGCCAATAACCGTACGGTGCGCCCGACGATGTCGTCGAGGTCGACGGCACCTTCGAGGAAACGACGGATGGCGACCTTTTCCGCGCCGCTGAGAGGTTTGATGCTAGAGAGACGATCCACAAAGAGCCGGTAGCCGGCATCCGTCGGCACCCTCCCCGCGCTGGTATGTGGTGCGGTGATCAGACCTTCTTCTTCGAGAGCGGCCATGTCGTTGCGCACGGTGGCCGCCGAGACGCCCAGGGAATGCCGCTCCAGGAGGGCGCGCGAACCGACGGGCTCGCTGGTGCGCACATAGTCCTGCACGATTGCGCGCAGCACATCAAGTTTTCGATCATCACTCACGGGTTCACCTCCATCACGGGGTCTTGTGGCACAAGCTGTGCGGTCACGATGCTCGCCGCCCGGGCGAGGTGCGCGAGCTTGGCACTCCGGTCATACGAGTGCCAATCGTACGTTGTTGCCCCTAGTGTCACCGCAATGAGGCACACTCAGGCCCGAGATGAGCGACTGGACGTGCCCTGAGTGTGAGCGCCCGTTCGCGCGCGCTAACGCCGGACATACGTGTTTTGCTGCGCTAGGCCTCGACGAATGGATAGCCAGCTCGCCGGCATACGGACGGCCGGTCGCGCAGGCGCTCATCGAGCTCGTGGAGTGCATGCCGCAGGCCCGTGTGGAGCCGGTCCAGGTGGGACTGTTCCTGAAGCGGCGCAGTACGTTTGCTCAGTTACGGACCAAGACCAAGTGGACCGCGTTAACCGTCAAGCTTCCCCGCGAGGCGGACGATCCTGAGCCCAGCCGACGCGTGCAGCGGCAAGGCTCTCGCTTCTTCCACACCTACAACCTGAGCGTTCCGGGGGCGCTCACCGACGACCTCATCGCCCTCATCGCCGAAGCGTACGAACTCGATTCGTAGGCGCGCCGACTGCGTCACGGGGCGCAGAGTTGAGATGATGAGCAGGTGAGTGACCGCTATGGCAACGACGTCCTATCCAGCGACTGGAAGGTGCCGCCGCGCGGGCGCTCATCGTCTCTCGTTGCCGATATCGGTGTCGTGGTCGAGGACGTCGAGACCGGCTGGTGCGGCGCAGTGGTGAGGGTTGAAAAAGCCGGGGGTATGCAGGTCGTGCACCTCGAGGACCGGCGCGGTAAGACTCGTGGATTCCCGTTGGGGCCGGGTTTCCTGGTCGATGGCCTCCCGGTGATCTTGACTCTCCCGACCGCCGACAACGCCGCCGCGCTGGCGAAGGCCCGACAAGCAGCGACTCGCACCGCTAGCGGCTCACGGGCGGTGGCCGACGCCCCTGCCCGGGTGGCAAGCGCCTCACGCATCTTCGTCGAAGGCAAACACGACGCCGAGCTCCTCGAAAAGGTCTGGGGAGCCGATCTGCGGATCGAGGGCATCGTGGTCGAGGCACTCGACGGTGTCGATGACCTCTCGGCAGTCATCAAAGACTTCAAGCCGACGGATCAGCGTCGGATGGGCGTGCTCGTGGACCACCTCGTTGCCGGCACCAAGGAGACCCGCATCGTCCAGGCTGCCCGGACGTTGCCTGTCGCCCGGCACGTACGCATCCTGGGCCACCCCTACGTCGACGTTTGGCAGTCGGTGCGCCCGGCTCGTTTGGGCCTCGACGCGTGGCCGGTCATCGAGCGAGGGCGCTCCTGGAAACATGCCGTACTCGCCGAGCTGGGCTGGGCCAATACGACGCAAGCCGACGTCGCGATGGGCTGGAGACGCATCCTCGGAACCGTCCGGTCGTATCAAGATGTGGAACCAACACTCTTGGCTAGCGTCGAAGAACTGATCGACTTTGTCAGCGCGCCCTCAACAGAATCGGAGTAAGTCATGAGCAACCAGCCACCTCCACCGCCCCCCGGCGCCTCGTGGGATCCAAACGAGCAGTCACAACCTAACGAACCGTCGCAGCCCAGTCAGCAGGCTCAGCCCTTCGAGCCGCCGCAGACCGACAACGCAGAGCAGCAACAGGGCTATGGCACCCCGCAGTATCAGTCGCCCACCCAACCCTCGACCTACGATCAAGGCCACCCATCCTATCAGGGTGGCGCGCCGCAGTATCAGCAAGGCGATCAGCACTATGGGCAAGGCGGTCAGGCCTATTCCGGACAGCCCGGCACCGCGCAGGGCACGATGACCGAGTCGGAAGAGAAGACCTGGTCGATCCTGGCTCACCTCTCAGCACCCATCGCTGCCTTGGTCAGCGTGGGAATGTTGAATTTTGTCGGCCCACTCATTATCTGGGCGATCTACAAGGACAGAAGCCCGCGAGTGAGGCACGCGGCAGCGGGAGCGTTCAACTTCAACCTCAGCTTGTGGATTTTTTATGCTGTCTTGGTCGCCGTGTCCCTCCTGACCTTTTTTGTGGCGTTGATTGTCACTATTCCCGTTGGCATCGTGGTGTGGGTCGCATCGATGGTCATCCACGTCATGGCAGCCATCAAGGCCAATAATGGCGAGATCTACAACTATCCTTTCCAAATCCCGGTTCTGAAGTAGCCCCTTTGGATCACACCGAGATTCGCAAACTGGCCGAGCTTGAAGATGAGCATTGGTGGTATCGCGAGCGCCGCATCCTCCTTGCCCGCGACATTGTCGGCATGACACCTGGGGTTGCCCTCGACATCGGTGCCGCTGGTGGTGGCAACACCCGAGTGCTGCGGGGTGCCGGATGGCTGTCCATGGCTGTGGAGTACGGCGCGACCGGGGCCCAGATCGCCAGCGAGCGCGGGCTCTCGGTTCTTCGCGCGGATGCCACGGCGCTCCCGTGCGCCGACGATGCAATGGACTTAGTGGTGGCCTTTGACGTCTTGGAGCACATCGATGACGACGATGCGGCGGTGCGTGAGATTCACCGGGTGCTGCGTCCGGGGGGCGTGGCCCTGATCGCGGTGCCCGTCGATCCTCGCCTGTGGAGTGCTCACGACGAGGCCGTCGGCCATGTGCGGCGTTACACCCGATCCGAGTTGCTAGACCTCTTTAACCGCAACGGATTCGTGATCGAGCGGGCGCGTTCGTGGAATGTGTTGCTGCGACCGGTGGTTGCGCTGCGCAGACGGTCGAGTTCGGGCAGCGATCTCGAGGAGATGAACCCCATCGTAAATCACGCGCTGCGGGCGATCGTGGCCGTCGAACGGGTGCTCCCCGTGGGCCGTATGCCGGGTGTCTCGTTGCGAATCAGGGCGCGCGCCCTCTAGGCCAGCAGGGCATGCACCACGGTGTCCGCGATGAGCCGACCTCGTCGGGTCAGGACCGCCCGTCCACCGATCGCGGGGCCTCCCACGAGTAGTCCTTGGGCGATCAGCCCGGCGACGGCGTGACGCCCACGATCGGTCAGCACAGCAAGGTCTAGGCCGGTGGCGAGTCGAATGCCGAGGAGCACCTGCTCATCCTGGCGTTGTTCGGCGGTGAGAATCTCGCGTGAATGAGCCGGGCTGACCCCGGCGGCGAGGCGGTCTGCATACGCTGCGGGGTGTTTGACGTTCCACCAGCGGGCGCCGCTGATGTGGCTGTGCGCTCCCGGCCCGATGCCCCACCAGTTGGTCCCGCGCCAATAGGCCACATTGTGTCGGCACTGCATGTCGGCGGACCGGGCCCAATTAGAGATTTCGTACCACCCGTACCCGGCCGCGGTCAGGGCTTGGTCAACGAGTTCGTACTTATCGGCTTCGTCGTCGTCGCTCGGCATCGGCAACCTACCTCGGCGCACCGCAGCCCCCATCGCGGTCCCTGGCTCAATCGTCAGCGCGTATGCCGACACGTGGTCGGGCTCCAGCGCCAAGGCTGCATCGACACTCGTGCGCCAATCCTCGAGGCTCTCTCCCGGGGTGCCGTAGATCAGGTCGAGGCTGACCTGCAGGCCGGCCCGGCGTGCCGCAGTTACCGCCGTGGCGACGTTGGCCGGGTCGTGGGTTCGGTCCAGCGTCGCCAACACGTGCGGCACGGCGGACTGCATACCGATGCTGACCCGAGTGAAGCCGGCCTCTGCCAACTGGTAAGCCACCTCGGGGTTAAGGGTGTCGGGGTTGGCTTCGGTGGTGATTTCGGCGTCCTCGGCCAGACCCCACGCCTGGCGGACCCCTTGGACCATCCGACCCAGATCGCTGGCCGGGAGCAACGTCGGGGTGCCGCCGCCGATGAAGACGGTGGACACTTCGGGCGGACTCGCGTTGCCTGCGTCTAGCACGCCAGCGGCCAGGGCAATCTCGGACAAGGCGGCGTCAGCAAAGGTATCGGCGTTGGCACCGTGCGGACCGAGCTCTAAGGCCGTGTAGGTGTTGAAGTCGCAGTACCCGCACCGCACTCGGCAGAACGGGACGTGCAGATAGATCCCCAAGGGCGTCGTGCCGAGGGTATGCAGACTTGCGGGTGGGAGCGAGCCGTCGGGGGGTGCCGGATCACCCAGTGGCATAACGGGCGGCATACATCGAAGTGTGTCAGGTTCGCAGACCAATTACTGTCAGTAGTGTGGATACCCAATTTCGCGAATACATCGACCAGTTGCGCTCCGAGGGTTACACCGTCCGAGACGACCACGGGTCGGACCCGGACCTGATTTCCCCCGATGGGAGCGCGGTCGATACCTGGCGTGAGGACTACCCCTACGACTCAAGGCTGACGCGCGAGTATTACGACGTAGAGAAGTACCTGCTCCAGGTCGAGCTGCTGAAGTTCCAGGCCTGGGCGCGCGAGACCCAGACCCGACACGTGGTGATCTTCGAGGGGCGCGACGCCGCCGGTAAGGGTGGGTCGATCAAGCGGTTCACTGAGCACCTGAACCCTCGCGGCGCACGCGTCGTCGCGCTAACCAAGCCCACCGAGACCGAGCTGGGTCAGTGGTACTTCCAGCGGTACGTCAAGCATCTGCCGAGCAACGGCGAGATCGTGCTCTTTGACCGGTCTTGGTACAACCGTTCCGGAGTCGAGCGGGTCATGGGCTTCTGCGACGACGACCAATACGAGCTGTTCATGCAGACCGTGCCGGCGTTTGAGAAGATGCTGGTCGAGTCCGGTATGACGCTGACCAAGTTGTGGTTCTCGGTGACCCAGAATGAGCAGCGGACTCGGTTTGCCATCCGCCAACTCGACCCGGTGCGTCAGTGGAAGCTGTCGCCGATGGACCTGGAGTCCCTGGACCGCTGGGAGGACTACACGGAAGCCAAGGAAGCCATGTTCCGGCGAACCGATTCGGACCATGCGCCCTGGACGACCATCAAGTCCAACGACAAGAAGCGCTCGAGAGTTGCCTCCATGCGGATCTTCCTGAGCCAATTCGATTACACCGGCAAGGACGAGGAGATCGTGGGCCAGCCCGACTCCGCCATCGTCAAACGCGGGCGCGAAACCACCGGCGACTGACGGCATACCTGGGAGGCGCGCCGCGCCCTTCCATCGAGACGCAGGAGATGCACCACTTTGGGGCCGATTGTGGTGCATCTCCTGCAACTCGATGTCGACTAACTGGGCTAGCGCGGCGGAAAATGCGCGCGCCACTCTTCACTACCTTCCCCGACAGGTATGCCGACCTGCCGCATCACCGCACGCAGCCGGTCAATGGTGCGGGCCGGGGTGCGATAGATGTCCTTGGCCAGCAGCACCATCATCCGCCAACCATCCCCGTCTAAATCCTCGCGCCGGCCCACGTCCCTCTGCCACTGGAGTGTCGACTCTGCGTGCTGGCGGCCGTCGTATTCAATCACGAGCCGCGCCTCGGCATACGCCATGTCGAGGCGACGCCGGACTACACCATCGTCGCCTCGGATCACACGATTCACCGCAGGCTCGGGAAGCCCCGCGAGCACCATGAGCAGTCTGGTCATGGTCTCCATCGGCGAGTCGACGTCTGCCCCGAACAATCCCGCCGCCCTCCGAGCCAGTCGCACATTGCGGCCACGCGCGACCGAGGCTGCCGTCACCAATTCGCCTTGAGTGACCGGGGCTCCCCTGACCAACGAATCAACCAGTACCACTAAGTCAACTAGCCCCAAATACCTCCCCATATCGACGAAGGTCTGCGCAGGCGAGGTCACCGGCACACCCCGGCACCTCACTCGTGCTCGATCTCCCGTGTGCACCACCAGACCCTGAGGCCGCATGGTGGTGTGATCGGACGGCACGGTGACGTGGACCTGACTCGTTAGTGGCACAATCGCGCCCCAGAGCTCGGCAGCCGTGTGGTGACTGGCCACCGCGTCCAGGTTCTTCGAGGTGCCAATCCCTGCCCAAGCCGCGACCCGAGGCATCTGACGATTGTCGGCATACGTGTAGACGCCTGTGAAAAGCCGTCGATAGGTCGGCCCCGCCAAGGCCCGCCAGCCGATCCCCGCTGCTCTTGCTTCGGCTCGCGTGAACCAGCCGTCGCCACCTCCACGTTGCATCCCCGAACTATCACCGGTAGCGAGCCCTTGGCGTTGCCGTCGTCCACAGGCGACCAGCACCCGGCACATCCATCGGTAGGAGGTGCACCACCTGCGGGCGAATCTGGTGCATCTCTCACCGTTCGATGGTCGACCCCATGGGAGATTGCACCAGCGACATGCTCTGTGGTTCACTACTTAGGTAAAGAACCCTAGAACCAGCAGGAAAGGCGGTGAAGCATGTTTGACGGACGAGATCCCATTTACCTGCAGATCGCCGAGTCGATCCGCGGCGAGATCCTCTCCGGCGCGCTCACCGAAGGCGACCAGGTGATGTCCACAACCGCCTACGCGACGACATACCGGATCAATCCCGCCACCGCGGCCAAAGCCTTCGCCGATCTTGTGGACGAGGGGATTCTGCGCAAACAACGGGGGGTCGGGATGTTCGTCTGCGACGGGGCCGCCGAGCAACTTCGAGCCCATCGCCGCGGCGCGTTCTTCACCGACCACTTCGATCCCCTCCTACGTGATGCCGCTCTCCTTGGCATCACCCACGACGACCTGATGACCCACCTGCGAAAGGGACGATCATGAGCGGATATGCGGTCCAGACCCACGACCTTGCCGTGCGATATGGCCGCTCGGAGGTCCTAAGCAAGGTCACGCTCGACCTTGCGCCAGGCCGCATCCACGGGCCTCTCGGCCGCAATGGAACGGGCAAAACCACCCTCATGGCGACATTGGCCTCATTCCGCGCACCCCACCGCGGCTCGGTGCAGATCGACGGCCACGGACCCTTCGAGGACAAGCACATCATGGCGGCATCTGCCTCATTCGCGAGGGCGGCGATGTCATCGACGATGAAACCGCGTCGACCACCCTCGACATCGTGCAGCGATCGGCTCTTGGCGCGGTCATCGGCTTGGCCTCTCGCGCTCCGCTGACGATGTTCGACGAAGTGCACCTGGGGATGGACGCCCCCACTCGCCAACAGTTCTACGACGAATTGATCGCCGAATTGCTGAGCAACCCCGCACCATCATCCTCGCGAGCCATCTGATCAGCGAGGTGGAGTCCTTCCTCGAGACGGTCACCATCCTGGCCGGAAAGACCATCTTGCTCAGTGACGAGTCGGATCGACTGCGAACGCAGGGGATCACCTTGACGGGCCCCACAGCAGCGGTCGAACGCATTTGCGCAGGCCACACCACCGTCGGCCATAGAGACCTTGGACCAACCCGTGAGGTCACCCTCTTTGAGGAAGTCGCCCCGGTCGCGGTGCGGGCGGCGCAGGAAGCAGGAGTGAGCGTCGACCCAGCCCCTCTTCAGGACTGATTCATCCATCTCACCAAGTAGCCGGCATGACTTCCATGACCGTCACCGCTGCGCAGGCAAGGGCCACACCCCCGTGGCGGCAGGTGGCTCGACAGGTCCTGATCGCCCTTCTGCAACGGGCCAGTTGGTTCTGGGGCGGTGCCGTGGTCATCGTCTGCGGGGTCCTCTTCACCATCAGCCGCTTCAACGAGATGTCGCTGTCGGGAATGCAGTTCGTGCATCAGGCTGCCCCCTGGTTTCAGTTCGCGATGGCCATCAGTGTCGTCGCGGTCTATCTGCCCGTCTACGTGGCCGCAGGCACCACTCGGCTTTCGTTCGTTCGGGGCGCGATGATCGCTGCTGCCGCCACGTCGGTCGGATATTCGATCATTCTGGCGACGCTGTTGTTGATCGAAGGGCAGATCTACGGCGCGCTCGGCTGGTTCCACGGTGGGGATGACGCCCCGTCAGCAACGGTTCTGGCCTCTGGCCTATGGCCCTACGTCGCCGGAACGATCCTGATCTTCACGGCCGGGACTATCAGCGGGCTTCTAGTGGGGGCCGCGTACTACAGGTGCGGTGCCTCACGTGGCACCTTGGCGCTACCGCTGACCTTGGCGCCACTGCTGCTGGTGTCGATGTTAGCGCGCACTTCAGTCAACCAGTGGTCGCCCCTGGGCAGTTCAACCGGTGCGGGCGGCTGGTGGCAGCCGCTGATCGGGGTAGCACTTTTGATTGTGGCTGGCCTGGCTTTTCACCTGTTGGTCCGCCGGGTGCCCATCAGGTAGGTCAAAATTGCGACAGACAGCTCATCGAACGGCAGCAGACGCACCAGAATCGTCAAAAATCTGGTGCGCTTCCTGCGTTTCGAGCATCTTGGTTCGACGCAGGGGCCCGCGTTCAGTCAGCGGAGGCGGTAGTTAAGGTTTGTGATGGTGCGGCCGACCTCAAGGCCTTTGCGCTCAAAACGAGTCAGCGGGCGCAAGGGGGCAGGCTCGTCGGTGGCCAACTCGAAACGCTCGTCGGCGTCGAGCAGTTTACGCATCGCCGCTCCGTAGGGAGCCCAGTCGGTGGCCAGACGCCACACTCCCCCAGGCTCGAGTACGCGCGAGACGCTGTCGGCCAGCACACGACCCACTAGTCGTCGATCTTGGTGGCGTCGCTTGGGCCACGGATCGGGAAAGTATGTCCAGACCTCGTGGACTGAGCCCGGCGGCAGCATCGTGGCCATCGCCAGGGCCGCGTCAGCCTCCACGAAGCGCACATTGCACAGCGGATCGTGGCGCATCCGAGCCAGCGTTTGGCCAATCCCCGGACGCCAGATCTCGATGGCCAAAAAATCCCAGTCGGGTCGAGCCAAAGCCCCAGCACGGATGGCATCGCCCGAGCCTGGGCCGATCTCGATCACCAGCGGCGCAGCACGACCAAAAACACCGACAGCATCCAACCGGTATGCCGTATCGACCGTGGTGTCGTCGCCCTCACGAGCCCGTGGCACGGGGATCACAAACTCGGCGGACATCGCGTCGTATGCCGACTGGTGGCCGAGCGGCATACGGGAGCCTCGCCGGGTGAAGGACCGGATGCGCGAAACGCGACCCTCCGGGACCTCGACCTCCTGGCTCACTTCTTGGCTTTCTCGACCGCCGTCGGGTCTTGGGACAGCGCAGCGATGAAGGCTTCTTGCGGGACCTCGACGGTGCCGACCATCTTCATGCGCTTCTTACCCTCTTTCTGCTTCTCCAGCAGTTTGCGCTTGCGGCTGATGTCACCGCCGTAACACTTGGCCGTGACGTCCTTGCGGATGGCCCGGATGGACTCGCGGGCGATGATCCGGGAGCCGATGGCCGCCTGAATCGGCACCTCGAACTGCTGGCGATTGATGAGCTCCTTGAGCTTGCCGACCATCATCACCCCGTAGGCGTAAGCCTTGTCTTTGTGCACGATCGAGGAGAACGCATCGACCTGCTCGCCCTGCAGCAAAATGTCGACCTTGACCAGGTCCGCCACCTGCTCGCCGTCGGGCTCGTATTCGAACGAGGCGTATCCACGGGTCTTCGACTTCAGGACGTCGAAGAAGTCGAAGACGATCTCGGCCAGCGGCAATGTGTAGCGCATCTCGACGCGCTCAGGTGAGAGGTAGTCCATCCCGCGCAGCGTCCCCCGACGCGTCTGACACAACTCCATGATCGACCCGATGTATTCACTCGGGATCAAAATGGTGGCCCGCACGACGGGTTCGGTGACGTCGCCGATCTTGCCGGAAGGAAACTCACTCGGGTTCGTGACGTCGATGACGGAGCCGTCGTCCATCTTCACCATGTACTCCACGTTCGGCAGCGTGGAAATGAGCTCGAGGTTTGACTCGCGCTCAAGGCGTTCGCGGACGATCTCGAGGTGCAGCATCCCCAAAAAACCGACCCGGAAACCGAAGCCGAGGGCCACCGACGTCTCGGGCTCGTAGACCAGCGCAGCATCGTTGAGCTTCAGTTTGTCCAGCGCATCACGCAGCGTCGGGTAGTCCGAGCCGTCAATGGGATACAGACCGGAGAAGACCATCGGCCGAGGGTCTTTGTAACCCCCCAGAGCCTGCGTCGCCATATTCGAGGCGCCCGTGACGGTGTCGCCGACCTTGGACTGACGCACATCCTTCACACCCGTAATGAGGTAGCCGACCTCGCCGACGCCGAGCCCCTTGGACTTCATCGGCTCCGGAGACACCACGCCGATTTCCAGCAGTTCGTGGGTGGCCTTCGTCGACATCATGGCGATCTTCTCGCGTGGCGAGAGGTTGCCATCGATCACTCGCACGTAGGTCACCACACCGCGGTAGGTGTCGTAGACCGAGTCAAAAATCATGGCCCGAGGCGGCGCGTCGGCGTCGCCAACGGGGGCGGGCAGGTCGCGCACGATGCGGTCCAGCAGCTCGGTGACCCCTTGACCGGTCTTGCCCGAGACGTGCATGACGTCCTCGACATCGCAGCCGATCAGGTGGGCCAGCTCCTCGGCATACTTCTCGGGCTGGGCAGCCGGTAAGTCGATCTTGTTGAGCACGGGGATAATCGAGAGTTCGTTTTCCATCGCCAAGTACAGGTTGGCCAACGTTTGCGCTTCGATCCCCTGCGCAGCATCGACCAGCAACACGGCGCCTTCGCACGCAGCCAAAGACCGGCTCACCTCATAGGTGAAATCCACGTGCCCCGGCGTGTCGATCATGTTGAGCACGTATGCCGTCTCGCTCTTGTGCCGACCAGGGGCAACCGCTGCGGCGGTCGGGTCGGCCTCATCAATAACGGCCCACGGCATGCGCACCGCTTGGCTTTTGATCGTGATCCCGCGCTCGCGCTCGATGTCCATCCGGTCCAGATATTGCGCACGCATCGCCCGGTCATCGACCACACCCGTGATCTGCAACATCCGGTCGGCCAGCGTCGACTTGCCGTGGTCGATATGAGCGATGATGCAGAAGTTGCGGATGATCTCGGGCGGGGTGGCCGCCGGTTGCGGGGCAACGCGGGCAATAGGGGACACGCGGGCAAGACCTCGTCAGGCTCGTGGGGAGAATGAGTGAACTCCTGAGTCTGTCATGCCTGTCCGGAAGGCGACGCATCCCGTTCGTCGTGCCAGTGAGGTGTCTCGGTGGGTTCGTCGAACCATCGAGCCACCACCACGTCAGTCGAGGAGTGGGCCAAGATCGAAATCACAATGGTCAGTGCCACAAGGTGATAGATCTCGTCGGCAGCCACCAGCGGACTGTTGAGCACGATGAGGCCGTAGACCACCGACGCAAACCCCTTTGGCCCAAACCACATCGCGGCCGCTTGCTCGCGAGCACTCAACCCCGTTCCAAGGAAGCACGGAGCCAGGGCCAACGGCCGAGCGACGAGCAAAGCCAACGCGGCGAAGACCCACCCAGTCCAAGGAATCTCCAGCAGGAAGTCGACGGAAATTAACGCACCGAAAACTAAGAGCGCAAAGAGTTTGAGTAATTCCGCGATCAACTCGCCGAACAGTTCGAACGATTCCCGCTGACCTTGCCCGATCGTCGCCACTGTGATGCCGGCGGCAAAGGCCGCTAAGAACAGGTTGCCGTGAAAAGCCTCGCTGAGGGCATAGACCAAAAGCCCAATGGCAAAACCGTTGAGTGGGGCATAAATGGCAGAGGCCGAAAAGATGGGCAGCGCCTCTAACCGGATAGCAAGCCACGGAACTGCCACCCCGATAACCAAACCGACAACAATTTCCGAACTCAACTCCCCCAGGTGAAGATCCCCCGAGCCTTCGGCGGTCGCCAGAAGAATCAAGACAAAGGGCAGAGCCAAGCCATCGTTGACCCCCGACTCCACATTAAGCAAATGCCGCAATCGACCCGGCACCTTCTTATTACCCACCAGAGCCGACGCGAACACCGGGTCGGTCGGCGCAAGAATGGCACCGATCAGGAGGGCCTCGTTCCACGCCAAACCCGCCACGAAATGCGCCAACGCCGCCGTGATCAGCAAGGTCAAGGGCAACCCGAAGGCGAGGGCTCGACCCGGAAGCCGCCACGCCGAGCGCACGTCCTTCCAGCCCACCTTCATGCCATCGGTGAACAACACGGCGAAGAGTGCGAGCTCAGCGCCCAGCGACACGACGCTATCCCCTGGCGACAACTGCACCCACTCGAAGGCACCCTGCCCGACGACAAATCCCCCCACGAGGAAGATGACGGCAGTCGACATGATGGTCCGGTTGGAGCGCGCCGACAGCAGCACCGCCGCGAGCAGGATGATGGCAAAGGTCAACGTCAGGCTCACCGCTCAAGCATGACGGATAACCCACCCCCAAGGCGACTGGATACGATGCGGCCATGGTCAACCGCTCGCTGTCCAAAGCCCTATCTATCGCGTCAAACATTGTCCGGGAATTCGTCAAGCAGCGGCCGCAAGGATCAAAGCCGGGTGTACCGACCGCTCGGCGGCCGCGCGCAGCCGGGACTGCCGGCAGTGGGCAAGCAAGTGGCAGGGGGCATGCACGCGACCGAGGTCATGCAGGTGAGCGTGGGCAGACAGATGCTTATGCAGGCGATTACGTCGGCGTACCCCCGATGTCGTATGCGCCAGTCAACGACGATTTGGCCGACCCCGGTGAAGTGGTGTGGACCTGGGTGCCGTACCAGGAGGACCACAGCCAGGGCAAAGACCGCCCCGTGCTCGTGATCGGCCGCAATGCGGGGCTACTTCTGGCCTTACAGCTCACCAGCCAAGACCACGACCGAGACGCCGAGCAGGAAGCGAGCCAGGGACGCTTCTGGATCGAGGTCGGCACCGGGGAGTGGGACCGAGAGCGCCGTCCCAGCGAAGCCCGAGTGGACCGTATCTTGCAACTCGACCCGAGCGGGATGCGCCGCATCGGAGCAGTGCTGGCAGAGTCGGTTTTCGCCGAAGTGGAGCGCCGCGCCCGATAACTCGCACGAGAGGCACAAAAGCCTGCCCCCAAATGTCCTAAGACATTCAGGGGCAGGCTTAGTGTGTATCGATCACATGCCGCAGATGCGGCGGTCAATCACTCGCTGGGCGGGCTCAGGACCGTGTCGATCAGGTACACCGTGGCGTTGGCGGTCTGCACGCCACCACAGATGACTGCCGCGTCGTCGCCGACCATCAGGTTGTCAACGTCGCCACTGATCTCAACGTCACCGCCCTGCACAGTCGTCTGCGTCGAGTCGGCGAGGTCAGCGGGGCTGATCTTGCCGGGCACGACGTGGTAGGTCAGGATGCTCGTGAGCAATTCGGCGTCCGTGCCCAGGGTTTCCACCGTCGCCGCGTCCAGCTTCTCGAACGCGGTGTCAACCGGCGCGAAGACCGTGAACTCATCGCCGTTGAGGGTGTCGACCAAGTTCACGTCGGGGTTGAGCTCACCGGAAACTGCGGCAGTCAGCGTCGTCAGCAACGGGTTGTTGCCAGCTGCAACGGCCACCGGGTCTTGCGCCATACCGGCAACGGAACCGTCACCGTCGGGAACTGCGGCGGCGTAGTCAGCGCAACCAGCGCCGACGAGCTCGGAGGTCGGGTCCATCGCTCCGGTTTCGCCAGCCATGTCACCGGTCTCGCCCGCCATGTCACCGGTCTCGCCCGCCATGTCACCGGTTTCGCCCGCCATGTCGCCGGACTCCGTCGCCATGTCCTCGGTGGTCTCTTCTGCAGCTGCCGGAGTCGGCTCCGCTGCGGGGGTCTCCTCCTCGCCACCGCACGCTGACACCGTCAGCACGGAGGCCATCGCCACTGTAAGGAAAATCTTCTGAACGCGCATGATTGTGCCTTTCTATTGGGGGTCGTGGAGCCGGTCGGCTCAACTGACTTTCACCGTCACGTTGTGCCATCCGGTGGATCCGTTCGGAGCTATTGGCTCGCGATCGGAAGTTTGTGTTTCGCCTGTGGAGTCTGTCGCGCGGACTTCGATGCTGTGACTGCCAGATTCGGCTGGCCACGTCCAGCGCCACGGTCGCCAGGTGTCGTCGTTGTCTGCGCTGGCAAGTTTTGCTTCTTCCCACTCACCCTTGTCAACACGGACTTCAACCTGAGCAATGCCGCGATCTTGGGCCCAGGCCACCCCTGCCACGGTCACGTCTCCGGCGTCCAAGTTGGCGAATGATGCTGGGACGTCGATCCGCGAGGACAACTTGATCGGTGCCTCGGCGTCGTAGCCGCGGGTGCTCCAGTAGGCCTCAAAGTCCGCAAAGCGCGTCACTTCTAGATCCACGAGCCATTTGGTCGCCGAGACGTAGCCGTACAGACCGGGCGTGACCATCCGCACCGGGAATCCGTGCTCGAGCGGGAGCGGCTCACCGTTCATTCCGAAAGCCACCAAGGCGTCGCGGTCGTCGGTCAAGACCGACAGCGGAGTCCCAGCAGTGAAGTCATCGACGCTAGTGGACTTCACGGCGTCAGCGCCGTCTTGCACGCCCGCTTCCTCCAGCAGGTCGCGCATCAACACGCCCAGCCACGTGGCGTTACCGACGTAGCTGCCACCGACCGGGTTAGACACGCAGGTCAAGGTCACGCGCTTCTCGACCAGCCTGCGGTCGAGCAGGTCTTGGAAGCTGAGGTTGAGCTCGCGGTCGACCATGCCGTGAATGCGGAGACTGTAGCCCTCCAGCGGCACGTCGGGCACCTGCAATGCGGTGTCCACGCGGTAGAACTCCGCGTTGTCCGTCAGGTATGGGGTCAGTCCGTCGACATCCTCGAACGTCACACCGGCCGGCAACTCGGGAGCCTGCTGCGCCGGGCTAGGCAGGGTCAGTGCTTCTCGCGAGCCGAGTGCGGCTGCTCCGGAGAAGGCGCGAGTGACCACCCCACCGACAGCACCGGTCGCGGCAATGGCCGAAGCCGCCATCACAAATGCGCGTCGATTAAAACTTCGGGGGGGTTGCGCGGTTGCCGACTCCGCTGGACCCTGACTCGAGGAAAGAGCTGTGAGCATCCACGCCAACCCGCCTATACCAACAATAGCGATCGCCGCTATAGGGATGAGACGCATCGGGATACTTGCGCTGGCCACCCGGTCGGTCACCATGGCGAGTCCTGCAATGAATACCAGGGCAGTAAAGCCGATAAGGCCCGGAATGCGGCGGCGCGTCCCCAGCCAACCCGTAAAGAGGGCGAGTATCCCGACGACCGCAAGAACCGAGCCGATAAGCACCGGCTTGTCTGCGGTCCCGAACGTTTCGATAGCAAATTCTTTAGCGGGGCGCGGTGCCCAATCGACGGCGCGGTTGCCGACCGCTAAGACCGGGCCTGTTACGCCAGTGAGCAATGCAGCCACGGCCTCGCCAGCGAGCACACCGGCAACACCAGCGATTCCTCCGCTGAGTATTCCGAGTGCGCCGTGTCGGCGCTTGGTGTTGTTGCTCATGCCGGTAATTCGGAGCCCCGCAACAAGTGGATTGGTGGGCCGAAGTCGGCCCGAGATCATCGGTCCTAAGGACCGGCATACAAAGCGTACGTGAAATACGTCAACCCCCGCACTTTGAGCGCGGGGGTTGATCGTCGGTGGAGCTGAGGGGACTCGAACCCCTGACCCCCTCCATGCCATGGAGGTGCGCTACCAGCTGCGCCACAGCCCCGTAAGGAACGACAAATAGTACCCACATGCACCGCCGCCGAACCAAATCGGCGCTGCAGTCGTCGTGACCTAGGGACGTGGGGCCCCATCTGGAACGGTCTCAAACCCGTCGTCGACAGACGCACTTGCGTTCCACGACACCAATCTCCAACCGGTCCGGTGATGCGCTAACTCTGCCCAATGGCAGTTGCGTAGTCCAGCTACGCCTAGCCACGCCTGCTCGTAGGACCACCCCAACAGGGCACTCAGGAGCGCTCGCGCGGCCACACCGTGGGTCACGAGAACCACCACCTCCCCAGGTGACATCGACTCGGCCACTTCGATTGCGACCTCCCGAGTGCGCAGACTCACATCGTGCACGCTCTCGCCGTGTCCCCCGCGGCGCACATCCACGCCCCGACCCATAGCTCGGGTTTCGTCTGGATAGTCCTTGACCACGTCGCTGTGGCTTCGCCCCGACCAGGCCCCCACATCAATCTCGCGAAGCCTGGGATCGTGCTGGACCGTCAGGGCAGTGCGATCCCCCAAGACCGCAGCGGTATGTGCCGCCCGACGCAGATCGCTTGAGACGATGCGGGTCGGCGAGAGCAGGGCCAGTCCCGACGCTGCGCAGGCAGCTTGGGCGACCCCCCTCGCAGAGAGATCCGTGTCGAGCTGACCCTGGTAAATGCCGGCCGCGTTATGCGTGGTCTCCCCATGACGCAGCAGGATCAGCCGCGCGCCTTCGCTCACACCGTTGACGAGTCGAGAGCGACGGCGGGGCAGTCCTTCCAGAGCCGCTCCAACTCGTAGAACGCCCGATCCTCGGCATGCATGACGTGGACGATGATGTCGCCGAAGTCCAAGAGCACCCAGCGCCCTTCGCGCACCCCTTCACGCCGCAGGGTCTTGGCGCTGGAGTGGAGCAGGCGCTCCGCGATAGCGTCGACGATGGCTCCGACCTGACGCTCGTTGGGGGCTGAGGCAATGACAAAGATGTCCGTCAGCGCAAGCTGGCCGGTCACATCCAACGCCACGACATCTTCGGCTAACTTGTCGGAGGCCGCATCTGCGGCGGCGCTGGCGAGTTCGATTGCGCGTGTGGTGGCTGGCACTCAACGCTCCTTGCTATAGAGGTGGTATTTCCCGATGTGTTGCACAACACCGTCCGGCACGAGGTACCACACGGGTTGGCCATGAGCGGTGCGCTCACGGCAGTCAGTTGAAGAGATAGCCATCGCTGGGATCTCCATGAGCGTCACCCGGTCTTTTGGCAGTCCGTGGTCGGTCAGTTCGTGGCCGGGTCGCGTCACGCCGATGAAGTGGGCGAGATCCCACAACTCCTCAACGCCTTTCCACGACAGAATTTGGGCCAGGGCGTCAGCACCGGTGATGAAGAAGAGTTCTGCGTTGGGGCGCAATTCCGCAAGATCGCGCAGTGTGTCTGCGGTGTATGTCGGCCCTACGCGATCAATGTCGACGCGCGAGACCGTGAACCGCGGGTTGGACGCTGTGGCGATGACCGTCATCAAATAACGGTGCTCGGCCGGACTGACGGCACTTGCTTCTTTGCTGTACGGGTGGCCAGTAGGCACAAAAACGACCTCGTCGAGGCCCAGCACAGAGGCAACTTCGCTGGCGGCGACGAGGTGGCCGTGGTGGATGGGGTCGAAGGTCCCACCCATCACTCCCAACCGCATCAGTGCTGGCTCGCCTGACCCTTGATGGGACCGGGACCACCGTCACTGGAATGCTGACCTTGGGCGGTGCCATCAGCCCCATTGTGGTGCTCCGCGTGGGGGTCGAGCGCGAGGGTGTTACGGAAACTCCACAGCAATGCAAGGAGACCGAGGGCAACACCGACAGCGATGACGGCGAACCACACGGGCTCGAACAAAAGTTCGTTCACGTGCTCCTCGGTTTCGACGGCAAAGAAAGACAGGGCAACGTTCATGGGACCAGACTACCGGGCACCGCCGCATACAGTGGGCATATGTCTGTGCAGTTGTCGGTGGTGATCCCGATGTTCAACGAAGCCGACGTGCTTCCGTTGCTCGTCGACCGGTTGCGACCCGTCTTAGACGGGTTGGATCACGCCGACGATCAGGGCGGCGATACGGCATACGAAGTCGTCGCGGTGGACGACGGATCACGCGACGACACCCCCGTGTTGTTGCAGCGCTACTTGCGTGTGTGGCCGCGTCTGCGTGTCCTGCGGCTACGGGCCAACGCCGGCCACCAGGCAGCCATCTCGGCCGGGCTCGCCGCAGCCCGCGGTCACTGGGTAATCACCCTGGACGCAGACCTGCAAGACCCACCGGAGGTCATCCCGACCATGCTGCACGCAGCACGCACACAAGGTGTCGACGTGGTCTATGGAGTGCGCACCGATCGCTCGAGCGATTCGGTCTTCAAGCGCTCCACCGCTCGCGGGTTCTACGCGGCGATGCGAGCCGCTGGTGCCAAGGACGCGCCGGACAACGCCGCCGACTTTCGGTTGATGTCGCAAGCCACCGTCCAAGCCGTCAACGCGCTGCCCGAGGCCCACCGCGTGTTGCGCCTGGTCGTTCCCTCACTCGGTTTTCCCTCGACGACGGTGGGATACGCCCGTGAGGCGCGGGCGGCTGGGTCGTCGAAGTACCCGTTGCCGCAGATGATCCGCATGACGGTGGATGGATTCACCGGGTTTTCGTTGGCCCCCCTGCGGATGGCCACCTGGTTCGGCCTCGGTGGGTTTGCCGCGTCGATGCTCTTGCTGGCCTATGCGCTGAGCGCCAAAATGCTCGACATCACGGTCGCCGGGTGGACGTCAACGGTCGTCATCGTGGCCGCGGTCGGCGCCGTGCAACTGCTCTGCTTGGGCATCCTCGGGGAGTATGTCGGCCGGATCTACTCGACTTTGCAACGGCGACCGACCTACTACGTCGCTTATGACTCTGCGGCTGCGACCCGCCTCCAGCCAGACGGCATCGCTCCCGAACGACACGAGCAGTAGTCCGAGCGCCACCGCACTGAGCGTCCAGACCCCCGCGATCGGTATCACGGGGGCGGTCGCAGCCACCAGCGCCGCCGCTGAGGCAGCGGCAACTAACCGTCGGCCCGCTCGTGGTGGGAGCCCCAAGTGAGCACGGGCCGTCCGGTTCCAACGCAGCCTCCACGTCACGGCAAAGGCATACCGCAACCCGCCAGCGAGCAGGATCCACGGCCCGACCTGGTGGGCCACGATCACCGACAGCACAGCCATCATCACCGCGTCGGTCTCCGCGTCCAGTCGGGCACCCGCTGCCGTCGCGCTGCCCCCTGCCCGAGCCACCGCTCCATCGACGCCGTCGAGCGCCAGCGCGAGCGCAGCAATGCCGGTGAACCACCAAGAGAGCGTCGGCACCGACCCCATCCACAGCAATACGGCCCACCCCGCCAGCAACCCCACCAACGCCGCCCGAACCACGGTCACCACGTCGGCGGCCCCGACCGGCTCCGCTACACCGCGCCGCCGCAACGCCTCCCCGAGCAAAATGGCACCCACCAGCGCGGGCAAGAACGCCACCGCACTCGAAGCGACCTGGCCCGCGTACGGCATACCCAACACTGCCCCCGCTCCCACCGCAAACGCCACCGCCGCAATGGCCGCGTATACGGTGAACGTCCGTGGTGATCTCGCCGCAGACATAACTCGATTCTACGAGAGGCACGACAAGCGTGAGCAGGGGCACTACCTCCACCGGGGCAATAACGACAGCGGACCAATGACTGCAACGAGACCAGTGACCACCGCGACGGCGTTGTGGAGCTCAGGTCAGCACACCGCCGCACTTCAGAGCGATCCGCTGGCCTCACCGGAGCCCGGCCAGGTTTTGGTGATGGCGCTGCACTCAGCCATCAGTCGTGGCACCGAATCGCTCGTGTATGCCGGTGGCGTCCCAGAAAGCGTGGGCGACTCGATGAGGGCACCCTTTCAACAGGGGAACTTCGCAGGGCCAGTGAAGTACGGCTACCTCTCTGTTGGCGTCGTGACGGCCGTCGGCGATGACCACGATCGACACCTGCTGGCTCGGCGCGTGTTCTGCCTGTATCCACATCAGGACCGGTATGTCGTCCCGCGCGAGGCGCTCACCCTGGTGCCCGACGGGGTCCCCTCGGCTCGCGCTGCTCTCGCCGGGGTGCTCGAGGTAGCAATCAACGTCATCTGGGATACCGCCCCGGCCTTCGGCGACCGGATCGCGGTGATCGGGTGCGGCCTCGTCGGAGCAAGCGTGGCGATGGTGCTGAGCCAGTTCCCACTGCAGCGCTTCACCCTCGTCGATCCGGCCCCTCGCAGCGAAAGTCTGGCGCAGAGCCTCGGGGCCTCGTGGGCCACTCCGGGGAATCTCATCGGTGAGTTCGACATCGTGATCCATTGCTCCGGCACTCAGGAAGGTTTGGCGCTGGGGTTGTCGGCATTGGCCTACGAGGGCGAGATCATCGAAGCGTCGTGGTTTGGCCAGAACAGCCCGGACGTGCCGCTCGGTCACGACTTTCACGCGAAACGCCTCAGCATCCGCTGTAGTCAGGTCTCATCGGTGGCGGCCGGGAATCGGGCTAGGCGCACGCGGGCTGATCGGATGGCCTTGGCCATGGAACAGTTGCACCGCCCGATCTACGACGACCTCATCACCGGACGCAGCCCCTTCGACCAACTCCCTCACACGTTGGCCGAGGTCAGCGCGGGTCTTCGTCCTGGCTGGTTAGAAGTCATCGACTACCCCGGCTACACCGAATGTGAGGCGACATGTTCAGCCTGACCGTTCGCGACCACATGATGATCGCCCACAGCCTCGCTGACCCGTTCTTCGGGCCAGCTGCAGCACTGCACGGCGCGACGTATGTCGTGGAGGCCACGATGCGCAGCGCTGACCTAGACGAGCATGGGGTGGTGATGGATATCGGAGCGGCCTCGGCGGCTCTGGCCACGATCACCGCTGACCTGGGGTACCGCAACCTCGATGATCACCCTGCCTTCGCCGGCATACTCAGCACGACCGAAGTCTTGGCTCGGTACGTCGCACAGCAGATGACCACGGCGCTGCAGGCCCTGGATAGCACCGCGCACGTCACCTCCATCGAGGTCGTGCTGCGTGAGCATCCGGACGCGTGGGCTGGATACACCGTCACGATCGACGGCACCTGAGCGGATGACAGCCTCCTGCGTGGGTCAGCCGAGCGCGCGAATCATAAGTCCTGCCGACCTGCCTGATCCTAGCGGCGGAACGATCTACAACGAGCGCATCGCCGCGCAGTGGGGCGTGGAGATCGAATGGCTCCCCGGCAGCTGGCCCTTCCCCTCGCCGGAGGATCTGCGTCTGCTCGAAGCCGCTCTGATGCCGTCCGGGCAGGCGCGCCCGGAGCCCATTTTGCTCGATGGAGCGATCGGCTGCGCGGCGCCCGAGGTTGTGTATTCAGCCCGCGCGGCCGGGGCACGCGTTGTGTTGGTCGTGCACCTGCCCTTGCCCGCTGAGACTGGCCTGAGCGCCCGCGAGATAGACCAGCTCAGAACCTCCGAGGCCATGGCGCTCCGGGAGGCAAGCGCCATTGTCGCCACCAGCCGATGGGCGGCTGCAGATTTATACCGGCGATACGACATTGAGCGGATCGACGTGGCTGAACCGGGCACCGACCCGGCCCCGCTAGCGCTTGGCAGCACCCCGCCACGGTTCGTGACCGTCGCGGCCTACAACCCTCGCAAGAACCATCGTCTGCTGATCGAAACTTTTGCGGTTCTCGCAGTGCGGGACATGGCGTGGACGGCGCTGTGGGTGGGCGCTGATCCCACGGGAGACGCGAAGAACACGACCGAGCGGGCCGTGGTTGCGGCGGGACTGGGGACGCGGATCAGCGTCCAGGGGCCCGCGCACGGGTCGGATATGGCCGCGATCTGGGCGGGAGCCGATGTGCTGCTGTTGCCCTCGCGGGCGGAGACCTACGCGATGGTCGTGGCCGAAGCCCTCGCCTGCGGGCTACCTGCATTGGTCGGGTCAGACACCGGTGCCGCAGAGACATTACGCGGCCAAGACACCGCCGGTCCTATGCCGGGACTCGCCTTACCCACAGACGACCCCAGCGCGTGGGCCGAGGCCATCCACACGTGGCTGACGTCCGCGCCGGTGCGCCAGGCCTGGAGCGACTCCGCGTATCAACGCCGATCCACATTGGGGTCGTGGCACCGTAGTGCCGAGATCATCGGGCGCGTGATGAACAGGTCGACCCAATGATGCTCGCTAACCAGAACAAGGTGGCGTGATGCCCGAGCCGATCGAAGCTAGCTGGCTAGCCGTCCGTCGAGCCGCCGATGAGCGCGCCCGCGCCGCTAGCGTCCCGCTCATTGAGCAGTTGGCTGCCCGTCTCACCTCCCCGATGCCCGAAGACCGCGACCACGACACGAGCCGTGGCCCGTCCGCTGCCGCTTCGGACGGCATACCCCGTCGTATTGCCTTCGTTGACGTCGGCGCGGGGACCGGGGCCAACCAAGAGTGGCTGGGCCCGCAGGTGCAGCAGCGGATGGGGCACGCCTGGGCCCAGGACTGGAACCTGCTCGACCACGATGCGTCGTTGTTGGCGCAGGCTCGACCCAGCAGCCACGAATGGCTCGCTGACACCACCCGCCACGTTGGCGGTGTCGAGGAAGTGGGCGTCGTATTGGGCCGGCTGCACCGACCGCGGGTGGTCACCTGCTCCGCACTGCTCGATTTGTTGACCGCCGACCAGATCGACTCGCTTGTGCGTGCGTGCGTGGCCGGCTCAGAGGGGGCCTTGTTGTCGCTCTCGGTGACCGGCGAGGTCCGGCTCGACCCACAAAACGCGAATGACACGCTCGTCGCCGACCTCTTCAACCGGCATCAGCGGGGCGGTGATGCCAGGAATACTGGCACTGATGGCGACTCAACCCTGGGCCCGGACGGCTGGCACCACGCAGAGCGAGCTTTCGAAGCGGCAGGCTGGACGGTTGAGCTCGCCACCACGGCTTGGCGCCTAGGTCCCGACGATGAGGCACTCACCCGACGGTTACTGACCGAGCGGGCCGGCGCGGCCCGAAGGGCCACCGACGACCAGGAAAAGCGCCAACAGGTCGACGCGTGGTTGGCGGGCAGGCTAGGCGACATCGACGCCGACCAATTGCGGATGAGCGTCGATCACGTAGACGTGCTGGCCTTACCGCCGAGCATCATTTCGGTGCAGACATCGTCGCCGAGGGCGTAGCGCCGTACCGTCGGGCGCAGCGCCTCCTGCAGCGAGTCGGCCCCGTGGTACCTAATCCCCGGGATTCCGTCACCGATCAGCAGAGGGGCAGTGGTGAGGAAGAGTCGATCCAGCACTCCGGCGCGCAAGAAAGCGGAGACGGTTTCGCCTCCCCCTTCGACGAGGATGCGGCGCAGCCCGTGCTCGCGTAGGGCGCTCAACACCATCTCGGGCTCGAACCGTCCGTCCTCGTCCACAGGCAGGCGCAGCTCCCGCACCCCGGGGTTATCTGCCGCCTCAAGCGATGCAACGACCACCGGGTCAGGCTGGGGGTCACCCCCAGCTACCTCCGGCTCGGCGGCTCGCACCCACAGCGTCGGGGCCGCGCCGTCGCGCAGCAGAAGCGAGTCGGCGGGTATGCGACCGGTGGGGTCCAGGATCACTCGGGTAGGGTTGGTGCCAGGCACTGAACGAACGGTCAGTTGCGGGTTGTCGTTAACCACGGTCGAGGATCCGACAATGACCGCGTCGACCAACGCACGCAGCCGGTGCAGGTGCTCGCGATCCTGGGGTCCGGAGACGAATCGCGAATGACCCGTCCGAGAGGCGATGAACCCGTCCATGCTTTGGGCCAGCTGGGCGATCACCGTGTCAGGGCCGGCCGCAACCAAGGGGCCGTATCGGTCCAGGAGCAGCCGGTCCGCTGAGGACACCCCCTGAGCGGGGGCCGATCCGGCGATGAGGCGGTCCCAGAGGGTGAGGTTCTCTGGGTCGTCGTGATTCATCCGGGCCCGCTTAGTGGCCAGGTATGCCGCGTTTTCGGCGCGGTCGCCAACGATCAAACTGCGCCGGGCGACCACCTGAATACCGAACGGCTCGATCGCTTCCTGCTTGGCCGGGTTCGACGAGAGCAGCACGATCGAATGCAACCCCAGGTCGGTCAAGATCCCCGCGGCCGCGGCGTAGTCGCGGGCATCGGCGGGGTGACCCAACATCGTGTTGGCGTCAACGGTGTCGTAGCCCTGATCTTGAAGCGCGTACGCCCGGAGCTTTTCGACCAGGCCGATGCCGCGGCCCTCATGCCCGCGCACATAAATGACTGCCCCGGCCCCCGCTTCGGCAATAAGAGCCATGGAGAGGTCGAGTTGTTCACCGCAATCGCAGCGACGAGAGCCCAGGGCATCACCGGTCAAGCATTCCGAGTGCAGCCTCACCATAGGCGGGGGATCGAGCGAGCCCGGATCACCGAAGTGGCCGCATACCAGCGCAGCGTGCTCGTTGCCGACGGTGTCGCGGTATCCGAGCAGCCGGAAGGTGCCGTGGCGGGTCGGCAATAGTGTCTCGACAACCCGGTCGACGATCGGCGACGACGTCACCGGGTCACGCTCACGGTGCTCATAACTGCACTCCGGGTTCGGTCGAGCAAATCATCGCGCCACTGTATGCGGCGCGATCACCCGTACGCGCACGCCGGTCAGCGAATCTGACCCTGGCCTTCGACAACCCATTTGGTGCTGGTGAGCTCGGCCAGGGCCATCGGTCCGCGCGCGTGCAACTTTTGGGTCGAGATACCGATCTCGGCACCGAAGCCAAATTCGGCTCCGTCGGTGAAGCGGGTGGACGCGTTGACCAACACGGCGGCCGCGTCGATCTCGGCGATCCACCGCTCACTCGACGCCCGATCCCCCGTCACGATCGCCTCCGAGTGCGCCGAGGTGTGCTCTTGCACGTGCGCTATAGCGGCGTCGAGGTCGGGCACCACTCGAGCGCTGATGTCGAGCGACAGGAACTCCGTGTCGTCGTCCTCGTCGGTGATGGGCAGGTATGCCGTGTCGGCCGCCTGGGCGTACTGACCCATCGCCTCGTCGCCGTGCACGGTCACGCCGGCTGCGGTGAACTCGCGCATGATCGCGGGCACCACCAGGTCGGCGATGTCGGCGTGAACCAGCAGCGACTCGGCCGCATTGCACACCGACGTGCGGTGTGTCTTGGCATTGACCACGATTCGCACCGCCATGTCGACGTCTGCTGCCGAGTCGACATACACGTGGCAATTGCCGATCCCAGTCTCGATGACGGGCACCGTGGACTCGCGCACCACCGTGTTGATCAGGTCCGCACCACCTCGGGGGATGACCAGGTCGACGAGCCCGCGGGCGGTCATCAAGGCCCGACCGCTGTCGCGACCGCCCGTCGTGAGCAGATTGACCGCGTTGGGCGAGATCCCGCAGCTGCTCAGGGCATCGCGTAGCACGCCCACCACCGCAGCGTTGGTGCTGGCTGCTGCCGACCCACCACGCAAGATCACGGCGTTGCCGGACTTCAGGCCCAGACCTGCGGCGTCCACGGTGACGTTGGGCCGCGACTCGTAGATCATGCCCACCACCCCCATCGGCACCCGGACCTGTCGGATCGACAACCCGTTGGCTAACCGCGAGCCGCGCACCACCTCACCGACCGGGTCGGCCAAGCCCGCGACCGAACGTAGACCGTCGGAGCTGTCGTGGACGCGATCGACGCCGAAGGTCAACCGGTCGAGCAGGTTCTGCGGCATCCCGCCGTCGGCACCTCGCTGCACATCCTCGGCGTTAGCCGCGGCAATGGCCTCTGCATGGTCGGTCAGCGCTTGGGCCATCGCCAGCAGCGCCGCATCCTTGTCACCACGAGTCAGCAACGCCAGGCGTCGTGAGGCCGCGCGTGCGCCGCGAGCCACCTCATGGACGCCGTCAACGACGCTCGGGTCGATGCTGGCGAGTTCTTGAACGCTCATGGCGATCCTCCATCGGTGGGCTTGACCATGTCTTGGGTGCGGGTCACAGCACGACGAGGTCGTCGCGCCGGACCACCGTTTGAGCTGCCGCGCCCGGCACCCGGGAACGGGCGTGGTGAGAGGTGTCTGTGTTCAGCCGAGTCCCCACCAACGGCACCAAGTCGGTGGAGGTGTAGTTGACTAACCCGCGAGCGACCACTGCACCGTCGGGATTGCAGAGGTCCACGGTGTCGCCGACCGAGAAGTGTCCCTCGACTCGCGTGACTCCCACCGGGAGCAGCGACGTCTGCCGCTGTACCACCGCTGCCACGGCTCCTTGGTCCAGTATGAGACGGCCCTGGGACGTAGCCGCGTGCGCCAACCAACGCCGACGCGCCGACTTCTTGGGTCCGGTCGGCGCGAAGTAGGTGCCGACGTCGTCCCCCGCCAACGCCCGGCCCGCTTGAGCGGTGCTGGTCAGCAGCACCGTGATCCCCTCCTGGGTGGCCATCGCGGCTGCTGCCACCTTCGATGTCATCCCTCCGGTGCCCACGGTGGACGTCATCGTCGAGGTGTCGATGTGGGCGATCTGGGCCGGGTTGTTAACTACCGGAATTCGACGTGCGGCTGGATCGCGCGGATGAGCGTCATACAGCCCATCGACATCGGAGAGCAGGACGAGCGCGTCGGCATCAATGACATTTGCGACCAGCGCAGCGAGCCGGTCGTTGTCGCCAAAGCGGATCTCGTCGGTGGCTACCGCGTCGTTCTCGTTGACGACCGGCACTACTTCGAGCTCGAGCAGGCGCTCCAGCGTGCGTGAGGCGTTGACGTATTGAGTGCGACGGTGCAGGTCGTCGGCGGTCAGCAACACCTGCCCGACGTTCATGCCGTGCAAAGAAAACGCCTGGGTGTATGCCGCCATGAGGCTCCCCTGCCCCGCGCTGGCCGCAGCCTGCTGGGTGGCAAGGTCCTTGGGGCGGCGTGTCAGCCCGAGCGGGGTCATTCCGGCGGCGATGGCCCCTGAAGACACCAGCAGCACCTGCGCCCCGTCTTGCCAGCGCTTCGCGACCACTGTCGACAAAGCCTGCAACTGGTACGCGTTGATGCCACCACGAGGAGCAGTGATAGACGATGAGCCGACCTTGACCACAATGCGCCGAGCGTTTCTGAGCGCCGCGCTGACATCGTCCACGTCGAGAATAGTAATACATCCTCTTACATATTCATTCATCTCAGCTTGCGGAGAAACCCACAGACGGTGAGCGCGCGGGCGAGGAGCCTAACTGTCGTCGGGGGCGACGGTGCCTCGCTCGGCGGCCATCTCGGCCCGAGCCGCCGCAAGTGCGTCCATCTTGCCGTGGAACGCGTCCCGCTTCTCGTCACGCGTCGGTCGGTCGCTTTCGTCCAACCGCACGTCGGTGCCACGCGACCCCAGCAACTCCGCGCCGGCACCCATCGTGGGCTCCCAGTCAAAGACGACTTCGTTGTCGACCGGACCGATCAACACGGTGGAGCCAGCAACGGCACCCGCCTTGAACAGCGCATCCTCAACACCCATCCGGTTGAGGCGATCTGCCAGATAGCCGACGGCTTCGTCGTTGCCGAAGTCGGTCTGCCGAACCCACCGGGTGGGCCGTTCGCCGACGACTCTGAAGATCTCTTCCGGCCCGGAGATGTCGCGCTCGATGGTGAACCCGGAGTCGTCGAGCGCCGTCGGGCGCAAGACCGTGCGGGCCTGTGTCGACGGCGGCAACTGCGCCCGGGCCTTTTGGACGTGCCCAGCGAGAGCAAAGATCATTTCTTTGAGCCCGATGTGGGCCACCGCCGAAACGATGTGCACCTCTATACCCCTGGCCTCAAGGTCGGGGGTCACCATTTCGGCAAGCTCGCGGGCCTCTGGCACATCGGCCTTATTCAGGACGACGATCCGGATCCGGTCCGCAAGGGGGATGCCGCCAAGCGAGGCGTCGGGCACGTATGCCGCCAGTTCGGCCTCAATAACGTCGAGATCAGTCAGCGGGTCGCGTCCCGGCTCGAGGGTGGCGCAGTCGATCACGTGCACCAGCACGTGGCAGCGCTCGACGTGACGCAGGAAACGCAGCCCGAGCCCCTTGCCCTCACTGGCACCCGGGATGAGCCCCGGCACGTCAGCGATGGTGAACCGCTCGCCCCCAGCGGTGACGACGCCCAGGTTGGGCACCAAGGTGGTGAACGGGTAGTCGGCAATCTTGGGCTTGGCCGCGCTCACCACCGAGACCAGCGACGACTTGCCCGCCGACGGGAAACCGATCAGCGCCACATCGGCAAGGGTTTTCAACTCGAGCACGACGTCGCGCTCTTCGCCGGGCTCACCGAGCAGTGCGAATCCTGGCGCGATGCGTCGCGGTGACGCCAAGTCCTTGTTGCCCAAACCGCCGCGTCCGCCGAGTGCGACCACATACTCAGCGCCGTCGCCGAGCAAGTCCATCAAGGTGGTGCCCGCGCGGTCACTGACCACGGTGCCCTCGGGCACCAACAAGATGAGGTCTTCCCCGCTGGCTCCATGGCGCTCGTGGCCTTCGCCGGGTTTGCCGTTCGGCGCAGATCGGTGGGGGCCGCGGTGGTACTCCAGCAGCGTGGTCACAGAAGAATCCACGCGCAGGACGATGTTCCCGCCGTGGCCACCCGTCCCCCCGTCGGGACCGCCGAGTGGTTTGAACTTCTCGCGGTGCACCGAAGCCACTCCGTTGCCGCCGTTGCCGGCGCGCGCGTGGAGCACGACTCGGTCAACAAATGTGGCCATGACTCATCCCCTTCGGAGTAGGACAGCACAATGCCGGTCGATGCTCAGGGCACCAACCGGCAATGGACTGAGGCGATGGAGCTCGTGCCCCATCGTAGGAACGGCTCCGCTAGACGGAGACTTCCTGCTCAACGATGTTGACGGTCTTGCGACCGCGCTTGGCTCCGAACTTCACGTTGCCCTTGATCAAAGCGAACAGGGTGTCATCCTTGCCAATGCCCACGTTCTCACCGGGGTGGAAGTGCGTGCCCCGCTGACGAACGATGATTTCTCCGGCCTTCACAGCCTGGCCACCGAAGCGCTTGACGCCGAGGCGCTGAGCGTTTGAATCGCGACCGTTGCGGCTCGAAGACGCACCCTTTTTGTGTGCCATTGTTGCTTCCTACCTTCGTTCAGTGTGTCAAAGAGATCGCGGACGAAACCACGAAGGACTCAAGCGTTGATCGCGGTGATCTTGACCTGGGTCAACGGCTGACGGTGACCCTGTCGCTTCTTGTAACCAGTCTTGTTCTTGTACTTCTGGATGATGATCTTCGGGCCCTTTGCAGGCTGAACAACCTCGGCGGTGACGGTGATCTTCGCCAACTCAGCGGCGCCGGTGGTGATGGACTCACCGTCGACGAGCAGAAGAGTTGCGAATTCGACTGATTCACCGACCGGTGCCTCCACCTTGTCGATGATGAGGACGTCGCCAACGGAGACCTTCTCCTGGCGCGCGCCAGCGCGAACAATCGCGTACACGGGGTACTCACTTCCTGCAGTGTCGATAGGGATCAGATCCCGGTATGGAGTCAATGTGGCGTCTGGTGTCATCGGGGTTGCAGCGAAGCCAGCCGCGAGACGCGCACCGACCTCAAAGATTAACGCCTGAGTCGTGTCTAACCAAAACGAACACTCCGCTTAGCGCCCTCACGACTCACGGTGAGTCGCCTTCACCCGGTACGGCTACCGGCGGGCCCGCGGGCGAGACCACACGACCGCGCTTTCGACGCGGTCGAGCCGGTGGGGCTTGGGCAACCTCGACCACAGAGACAGGCGCACTCGGCGGGGCGTCATTGGTCTGCGCCGCAGGTGGCGCGGACTCGGGCACCGCAGTCGGTGTCACAGCGGGGGCAAGGACCGGCGCTGCCGTCGCTGCTGGCTTAGTCACTGGGGCTTTGGCTGCCCTCTTCGATGAACGCCTTGGGGCCTTGGGGGCTGACGGCTCAGTCGATGCCAGCTTCGCTGGTTCAGGTTCACTAGCTCCCGACTCGGTGGAGGAAGGCTCCGCAGAGTGCGGCTGAGCGACTTCACCGTGAACGGCGGCCACCGCTTCAGCTGTGGCGTTGGCTGCCTCGTCGGTTGAGCCTGCGTTCAAGGCCGCAGCATGGGCGGCGGCCGCGATCTGGGCGGCCGTGGGACCACTCGGATTTTTGGCGGCGGCAATCGACCGCGCGTCGTGCGAGCCTGAGCCCGACGAAGCCTCGCTAGACGATGACCCGTTGTTTTCGCCGTTTGATCCGTCGGTGGAGCCTGATCCGCGTCCGCGGCGCGCGTTTTTGCTCCGAGGGTTTGCGCTCGATGAGTCGCTGCTCGACTTTTCGACCGGCTCGGCATGGACGATGAGGCCGCGGCCGTTGCAGTGCACGCACGGAGCAGAGAACACCTCGATCAGTCCTGAGCCCACCCGCTTTCGAGTCATCTGGACCAACCCCAACGAGGTGACCTCGGCCACTTGGTGCTTGGTGCGATCCCGCCCCAAGCACTCCAGCAGACGCCGGACCACTAAGTCGCGGTTGCTTTCGAGCACCATGTCGATGAAGTCGATCACGATGATGCCGCCGATGTCCCGAAGCCGGAGTTGGCGCACGATCTCCTCGGCCGCTTCGATGTTGTTTTTGGTGACCGTCTCCTCGAGGTTGCCCCCAGATCCGACGAACTTGCCCGTATTGACGTCCACGACCGTCATCGCTTCGGTTCGGTCAATGACCAGCGAGCCGCCCGAGGGAAGCCAGACCTTGCGGTCCATCGCTTTCGCCAGCGCTTCGGTCACCCGATGCTTGGTGAAGATGTCTTCGGTGTCCGTCCATTTCTGGACGCGATCACGCAGGTCGGGTGCGACGTGATCGATGTAGTCGCTGACCTCGGCCCATGCCTCATCACCGCTGACGATGAGCTTGCTGAAGTCTTCGTTGAAGACGTCGCGAATGACGCGCACCGTCATTTCCGGCTCACCGTGTAGAAGCACCGGGCCGTTGGCCGATTTCGCCTTGGTCTTGGCCTTGGCTTGGATGGACTCCCACATTGCCGTGAGGCGCTCCACGTCGGCCCGCAACTCAGCTTCGCTGGCCCCTTCGGCTGCTGTGCGAACGATGACCCCCGCCTCGGCTGGGACCACCTCTTTCAAGATCTTCTTTAGCCGAGCCCGCTCGGTGTCGGGGAGTTTGCGCGAAATGCCCGTCATCGAGTTGCCGGGCACGTAGACCAGGAAGCGACCAGGCAACGACACCTGCGAGGTCAGGCGCGCACCTTTGTGACCGATCGGGTCTTTGGTGACCTGGACCAGCACGCTCTCACCGGAGGTGAGGGCATTCTCGATTCGCTTGGCCTGATTGACCTCCAAGCCTGCGGCGTCCCAGTTGACCTCGCCGGCATACAACACGGCGTTGCGGCCTTTGCCGATGTCGACGAAGGCGGCCTCCATGCTGGGCAGCACGTTTTGGACGCGGCCCAGGTAGACGTTGCCCACACTCGTGGCTTGCGTTTCCTGGGATACGTAATGTTCGACGAGGACCCCGTCCTCGAGAACCCCGATCTGAGTCCGATCGGCCAGGCCGCGCACGGCCATCACTCGATCGACGCTCTCTCGACGGGCGAGGAACTCAGCCTCGCTGATGACGGTGCGGCGGCGGCCGACCTCGCGGCCTTCACGCCGGCGCTGCCTCTTGGCCTCCAGCCGGGTGGACCCACGAACTGCGGTGACCTCGTCACGGGCTGAGCGCTCGGGACGCTCGGGGCTATCTCCGCGGCGACGACGACGGCGACGCTTGCTCGAACCGTCGGTATCTTCGTCGTCCGTTGCCCCATCGCTGCCCTCGGCAGAGGCGGGGGAGGATGTTTGCGGGTCGCTAGCGCCGCTGTCGGCGTCGCTGTGCTTGGCCCCCTTGTTGCTCGACTTGGCCCCCGACTTCGCCGTCGAACGGCTGCGCGTCGTCGGTGCCTTGTCGTCGCCGTCTGAGGCATCGCGGGCAGCCGAGTCACCGATGGCGTCTAGATCCTGCGAACCGTCGTCGTTGGTGTTCCCTTCGCCGTCGTTGTTCGAGTCGCCACCCTGACCACGACCGCGTCGTCCCTTGCCACCACGCTTGCGCCGCCGATTCTTGGACGCCGCGTCGCCGTCGTCACCGTCGGCCGCAGGTGCCTCGCCACCGCTGGGCGCGCTTGCTGGCTCGGAGCCGGGAGCGTCACGATCGTTGCTTTCGCGCGTCGACCGATCTGCGGCTTTGGCTTCGGCATCGGTCGGCGCAGCGGCTGCGGCCGCTGAGGCACCGGAGGTCGCTCGCCGGGGTCGAGGCTTGCGCACCGGCACATCGGTGAGGTCAGGGGCTTGGAAGATCAAACCGAAACTGGCGGGCGGAGCAGACTTAGGTGCTGCGGCCGCGGGTGTATCGCCCTGTTTTGCTTCAACCTGTTGTGTATCGGCTTGTGGTGCCTCGGCCTGTGACGCGCCGGTAGTGGTGGATGGTTCGTCCGTATTGGACATTGCGTCCTCTCGTGCTGAGCGCAGCAGCCCACCCCGGGCCTGTTACAGCCCACCACCCGCAGCAGCGGTAGCGTCGTCGGACCCAGCAGGGTCGGACGGAAGTTCGTCCGTGCACCGCCTGGCTCGCGCATTTTCGCGCGTCACCGTGGCTGTGCCAGAGATCCTGAATCTTGCCTTCGTTGCGCCAATCGTGATTGCGCCGCAGGTCGTAGGTCTCTGGGCTCCTCGGCGGGTGTGGTTGCCGTGGTGCCTCGTGCAGTATCGCATAGCGACTACACAATTAGCGCAGACTTGCCACGACCAGGCCGGCGCGCGCCTTCGGCACGAACCATGTCGACTTGCGCGGCATGGCCGACCGGTTCACGTTGACTGAGACGAAGTCCGGCACCGAAACCGGCGCTATAGCAATAGCCACGGCGGCGCGACCTGCGTCCACTTCACCCTTCAGCCACGCATCGCTGTAGTCCCCACCCACATAGCTGATGCGGGGGTCCGCAGGGTCCCAACCGAGCACGGTGCGGATCAACACCTGCTCGACCAAGGCGTGGTCCATCGAGGCAACGTCCAGACTCGAGCCACCTGCGCTGCTCGAGCCAACGGCACCCGGCAAGCGCACGGCATACCCCTGGCCGCAAACGTAGACATGGACCGTGGCACTGACGTGCGGGGTGCGGAACTGGCCCTCGAGGGGTGCGACTTCCGCGCCAACTGCGCACAAGGCCGAAGGGAACTCGCCCAACCGCTCCGGCCATTCGCGAAGCAGGCGGTGATACGGACGTAGGGACAGGGCCGACGCGGTGGTGATCACTGCGAGGAACCGGGGCAGGCCCGCTTGCTGGGCAGCCAAACTTCGGTGATTGCCATCCGCGACCACCAACTCACCCCCGCCCGCTAGATCACACACCTGCTGAGCCAGACGCTGATCTGCGATGACCCACACCTCATGACGGCGACCCGCTGGATCGTGATCCACCACGTCCGGATCCTCCGAGTCGTCACACACGCGCAGCAACAAGTCTTCCAGCTCGGTGGCCCGCTCGGTCTGCACCAACAGCACCGCAGAGAGCAAATGCTGCGTCGCCTCGATCAGTGCGACCCGCTCACGAACCTTCGCGATGAACACGTCCTCGTTGCGGATCACCCGACCGGGCTCCCCCGAGTGGGTTGAGATCTCGGCGGTGTCGACCATCGCAAACACTCCGCGACTCACGGTGCCGTCAAGGGCGGTGATTTGGTATGCCGCCACGATGTCCTCGTCCTGCTCGTAGACGCCATCGTGTTGGGCTTGATCGAGGCGCGCCTTGGCCCGCGGCAGCGATTCAGCGAAGGTGGCCCCTTCCATACCCGGTGCTTTGTGCGGCATTTCGATAGCCAGAGCGCTCTGCGGATTCGCCTCGATCACGGCAGTAATCTCGGCGTCATCGGCAAATTCGTCATAGTTTTGGGCGCCCGTGGGGCCGGCGCTGATCCAGGCTTGGGGAAGAGGATGGGCAGCAGTCATGTGCTCAAACGCTACCGCCGCTCCCCGCTGGCTCCCGCATCGAGATGGCCCCGCAGCGACACTTCTTGCCCTCACTGGTTATAGCGCCGAAGCCCCTTTGTTAGGCTGGCCGCTCCGCAAACACAACACTCAAGGTGGAAGACCGTGCGCGTCTACAACTTCGCAGCGGGGCCGGCCACACTGCCCCTAGATGTCCTGAACCACGCTCAAAGCGAGCTCACCGACTGGCTGGGCCTTGGCATGTCCGTCATGGAAGTCAGTCACCGCAGCAAAGACTTCGTCACCACCGCACAGCGCGCAGAGAGCCTCATGCGCGAACTGATGGGAATCACCGACGACTACGAGGTCCTGTTTTTGCAAGGCGGGGCGACGGGCCAATTCTCGGCCATCCCGCAAAACCTCACCCGCGAGGGCGACGTGGTCAACTACGTCAACACCGGCACGTGGTCCAAAAAAGCCATCGCCGAGGCCAAAAAGTACGCCGACGTGCGCGTCGTGGCCGACGAAGCGGCATCCGGCTACAGTTCGCTGCCCGACCTCGGCACGATCGAGGCCGACGAAGACGCGGCATACCTGCACTACACGCCGAACGAGACCATTGGCGGAGTGGAGTTCGGTTACGTCCCGTCGGCTTCCGTGCCGTTGATCGCAGACATGTCCTCCACGATCATGTCGCGGCCCATCGATGTGTCCCAGTTCGGCCTGATCTACGCAGGCGCGCAAAAAAACCTAGGTCCCGCCGGCCTCTGCGTCGTCATCGTGCGCAAGGACCTCCTCGGTAACGCGCGCCCCAGCACCCCTTCGGTCTGGGACTACGCGCAGATGGCGAGTAATGGCTCAATGCTCAACACTCCCCCGACCTTTGGGTGGTATCTGCTGGGTTTGACCCTGCAGTGGGTGCACGACACCGGCGGGCTGGTGGCCATGGGCGAGCGCAACAAGGCCAAGGCCGAGACGCTGTATGCCGCCATCGATGACTCGTCGTACTACCGCAACCCGGTGGCTCCGAACGCCCGCAGTTGGATGAACGTCCCCTTCTTGCTCGCCGACCCCGAACGCGAGGCGGACTTCCTCGCGGGAGCGGCTGCCGCTGGCCTGCACAACCTCGAGGGCCACCGATCTGTCGGCGGTATGCGCGCCAGCATCTACAACGCGATGCCCCTGGAGGGTGTCGAGGCGCTCATCGACTTCATGCACACCTTCGAGCAGAAGCACTCCTGAATCGCGGGGGCAGCGGTGAGCGCACCGCAAGCCCCCCTTTTTGCTCTTCCTTTTCCGCGTCATCCACGTTGAACCCAACGCGAAAGCATGCCTGTGACCTATCGCATCAAAACGTATAACGCCATCAGCCCTATCGGCTTGGCCCGGCTGCCCAAGAACTATGAGGTGGGGCCTGACGTGTCCTCCCCCGACGCCATTTTGTTGCGCTCGGCCAAGCTCCACGATGAGCCCATTGACGACTCGGTGCTGGCTGTGGCACGTGCCGGTGCGGGCACCAACAATGTGCCGGTCGATGCGCTGAGCGCTCGCGGCATCGTTGCGTTCAACACCCCGGGAGCGAACGCCAACGCGGTCAAGGAGCTCGTGATTGCGGGCATACTGCTGGCGGCGCGCAACATTTGGCCCGCCGCAGCCTTCACGGCTGGATTGGCGGGCGCCGAGGGCGACCTCAACCCGACAGTAGAAAAGGCCAAGAAGGAGTACGCAGGCTTCGAGCTGCCCGGGCGCACGCTCGGCGTGATCGGACTGGGCGCGATCGGCGTGCTGGTGGCCAACGCTGCGGCCTCGCTCGGGATGAAGGTGCTCGGCTATGACCCCGCGTTGACCGTGGGGCGCGCGTGGCAGATGAGCTCGGCCGTCGAGCAGGCGACGTCATTGGATGATCTGTTCAGCCGATCGGACATGGTCACCGCGCACGTGCCACTCATTGAGGCCACCACGGGACTAGTTGGTGCCGCCCAGATCGCCCGGATGAAGCCAGGTGCGACGGTGTTGAACTTCGCCCGGGGCGGAATCGTTGACGACGATGCCGTGATTGCCGCTCTCGACGACGGTCGCCTGCACGCATACATCTGCGACTTCCCGTCCCCCGCTCTGGTCGCCCACCCCAAAGTCGTGGCGTTACCCCATCTCGGTGCCTCCACCGCTGAGGCCGAGGAAAACTGCGCGGTCATGGCTGCCGAGCAACTCCGTGACTACCTAGTCGACGGCAACATCCGCAATAGTGTCAATTTAGGTGAGGCGGTCCTACTGCGCACGGCGGGTGCCACCCGCTTGGCCATTTTCAACCGCAACGTGCCCAATATGGTGGGCCAGATCTCGGCGATCCTGGCCGGTGCGTCGCTGAATATTGCCGATCTCATTAACAAGTCCCGCGGAGACTTCGCCTACACCCTCATCGATGTCGAAGGCGACGTTGCCGCCACGGTCGCTGATCAGATCGCCGCCATCGACGGAATTATCCGCGTTCGCGTCATTTAAGCATCAGGCAAGGACGCCGTTGGATGTTCCTCTAAAACCGAAGTACGGACTTTGTAGTAGAAACTGTTGTGGCCCAGCCGATTATGCGTAAGGATCGGCGAAACCCCCCAGGAGGTCCCATGAGCAAAGATGCTCCCCTGCCCGACGGCGCTGACGATCAGCGCAGCAAGGTCAAGAAGGAACACCCGGAGAACTACACCAAGTCTGGGCGAGTCAAGAAGGACATCTACGAGGCCGAGATGGAACGCCTCCAAGAGCAACTGGTCCAGCTTCAGTACTGGATTCAGAGCCAGGGACTCCGGGTGCTTGTCATCTTCGAAGGCCGCGGTTCCGCCGGAAAAGGTGGCGTGATCAAGCGCATCGCCGAGCGCACCAGCCCCCGCACAGTAAAGGTTATGGCGCTGCCGAAGCCCTCCGAGCGCCAGCGGACGCAGTGGTACTTCCAGCGGTACGCCGAGAACCTCCCTGCTGCTGGCGAGATGGTCATGTTTGACCGTTCTTGGTACAACCGCAGCAACGTCGAGTGGGTTATGGGCTACTGCACCGATGAGGAGCACGCGGAGTTCTTGCGCAGCTGTCCCGAGTTCGAGCGAATGCTGGTGCGCTCGGGCATCATCGTGCTGAAGTACTGGTTCTCGGTGTCGTATGAGGAGCAACGCAAGCGTTTTGAGGCCCGCAACGCGGAGCCACTGAAGCGCTGGAAGCTCTCGGACATGGACCTCGCCGAGCACGAGCTGTATGTGCGCTACTCGATGGCCAAGGACACCACCTTCCAGTACACCGACATCAAGCAGGCCCCCTGGTATGTCGTGCCATCGGACGACAAGCGCACGGCCCGACTGAACTGCATCAGCCACCTGCTGGCCCAGTTCGACTACGAAGACGTGGCTCCGGACCCGGTCGTGCTGCCCGTGATGAAAGACGTGCCCTACGTGCGTCCGCCCATGCACGAGCAGACCTTCGTCGACCCGAAGTTCTAATCCACGTCGCAGCACTACCGCTTCACAGTCCGGCCGCTGACCCATTGCGGTTGGTGGCCGGACTTTTTGGTGCACGCAGTGACGAGCGCACAAGTATGCGGTCGCGCACATTCACGCGGGAGGTAACAGCTCAGATGGTGCGGCGCGGGGCATGCTGCACGCTGGCAAGCAGGCCAATGGCCAACCAGCACGCCAACATCGATGAACCTCCATAGGACAGGAACGGCAGCGGCAGCCCTGTCACCGGAAGTAGTCCGAGGTTCATCCCGATGTTCTGGAAGGTCTGGAAGGCAAACCAGCACGCCACCCCTACCGCGACCACCCGACCAAACGGCTCGTCGGTGATCAACGCAACCCGCAGCGCGCGCACAATGACGAAGCCCAACAGCAAGATGACGCCGATGGCTCCCCAGAGGCCCCACTCTTCGCCCACCACCGAGAAGATGAAATCCGTCTCCTGGAACGGCACGAACCCGCCCTGGGTCTGTGGACCCTCGCCTACCCCCGCGCCGCTTACTCCCCCGGAGCCGATCGCCAGGCGCACCTGAGCCGTCTGGTACCCGATGCCGGAGGGGTCCAGCGAGGGATCGGCAAAGGCGAGCAAACGGTCCACCTGGTATTGGTCGAGCAGCGGGATCGCCAACGCGGCCACCACCCCGGCGACGCTGACCGCCAGGGCGCTCACCGTCCACCACCACTTCGCGCCGCTGACGGCCACGACCCCGATGAGCATCGCGCCCAGCACCAACGCTGACCCCAAATCCGGCTGAGCCAGGATCAACACTGACGGTATGCCGCCCAGCGCCCATGCCATCAGCACCTGGCGCGCTCCTGGTGCCGATGAGGGGTGACGTCCCTCGGCCAGCAACATCGCTAAGCCGATGGCAAGGCCGATCTTGGCCAACTCCGCAGGCTGCAAGGAGAAACCACCAGGTAGGAACAACCACGACCGTGAGCCGTTAACGACGTCACCGACCGGAGACAACACCAGCACCAAGCCAGCAATACCGGCGAGGTAAATCCACGGCGCGGCAGCCCGCAGCCACTTCACATCGATTCGAACCACCATGAGCGCCATCGTGAGGCCAAGAGCCGTGTTGATCAGGTGTCGCACTGTGAGGGCCATACCGAGCGTGACGTGAGTGCTCGACCACACCAAGACCGCCCCGACCAGGGACAAACCCAAGGCCGCAATGAAGAGGCCCCAGTCGGTGCGCACGTAGCGGCGGGCAGTGGTGCTCATGGCAGTGGTGCTCATGGCTGTGGTACTGATCAGGGGGGTATGAACGCTGGTGGCCGAGCGTGCAACGTCCACCCGACTATCCCAACAGGACCGAGCGGCACACCGCGACGTCGCGGGCCATCTGCTCGGTCAGATCCTGCATCGAGTCGAACTTGGTATTGCCCCGCAACCGTGCCACAAAATCCACCCCCACGCGCTCGTCATACAAATCGAGGTCAACCCGATCCAGCACGTAGGCCTCGACGGTACGCGCGGCGACATCATCGAACGTCGGGTTAGTGCCCACCGAGATGGCCGCGGGCAGCCGGCGGTCAGCGTCGTCCACGTCCTGATCGGTCCGTTCCAGCCAGCCGGCATAGACACCGTCGGCCGGGATCATGCCCTGGCTGTCCGCTCCCAAATTTGCGGTGGGGTATCCCAATTCGCGCCCCCGGTGATGCCCATGAACCACGATGCCGCTCACGCGATGCAGACGCCCCAAAACCTCGCTGGCCCGCTGCACATCTCCGTCGCGAAGCGCCGAGCGCACCGCAGACGACGACCAATCTCTGCGTCCTCCATCGTGAACCCCGGCAATATCGTGGGTGACCACCGTGAAGCCGAAACGGTCCCCCAACGCGCGCATGGTCGTGATGTCGCCACTATTACGTACGCCGAACTTCGTGTCCGATCCGCACACCACCGTCCGAGCGCGTAGTCCGTCCACGAGCACCTGCTCGACGAACTCTTCCGGGGTCAACTGAGCGAACTCGCGGGTGAAGGGAAGCGTCAAGGCGGCATCGAGTCCGCAGTGCTCCATCAGGTCAAGGCGGTAGGCGACGCTGGTGATTCGCTCAGGCGCCCGCTCGGGATGCAGCACCTCGAGCGGGTGGGGGTCAAAGGTAATGGCCACACTCATAGCCCCGGCCCCCCGGGCCATGGTGGTGATGGTGCGCAGCACCGTTTGATGCCCCCGGTGCACCCCGTCGAAGTTCCCGAGCATGACGACACTACGGCGAGGATCGGCCTGAGCTTGCTCCACGTTTGTCCAGCGATCCACGGCGGCTACTCTAACCGGCCGGGAAGACGACACGGCTGCGCGCCATCTCGCCGCTCTCGTCCATGATGGCCACGAGTTCTCCGTTGGTGCCGATGGCGGCCACGGGATCGTCGTGTCGAGTCGCGTCCACGTCGATGCGCTGGCCGTGGCGAAGCGCCTGCTCCTGATCGTCGCTGAGGCGTCGCACCACGAAAGCCGCTTGCGCCGCCGTCGCCATGTCAACGATGCCGCGCTCAGGCAATGCTTCCGCTTGCTCAAGCGTGTGGGCCAGCGACAGGTCATAGCGCCCCACGTGGGTCCGTCGAAGAGCGGTCAGGTGCCCGCCGACTCCCAAGGCCGCGCCGAGGTCGCGGGCGAGGGCGCGCACGTAGGTGCCGGAAGTGACTTCCACCGTGATGTCAAGATCAACCACAGTCGCAGGGGCATCTGGCGAGCGCTCGACGCGCTCGATCTCAAAGCGGCGCACGGTCACTGGCCGGGCTACTAGGGCCACCTCTTCACCGGCTCGCACCCGCGCATACGAGCGCACTCCGTTGACTTTGATGGCACTCACGGCGCTGGGCACTTGCTCAATGGCCCCTGTGAGGGTTGCGACGGCGGCAGTAATCTCGCCGTCAGAAATCGCGCCGGCGTCACGCTCATCGGTGATCTCGCCCTCGGCGTCATCGGTCACCGTAGACTGCCCCAGCCGGATCGTCCCGGCATACCCTTTGTCGAGACCCACCAGGAAGGTCAGCATCTTGGTGGCTTTGCCGACGCCCAGCACCAGCACTCCGGTGGCCATCGCGTCGAGCGTCCCAGCATGACCCACTCTGCGGGTGCCGCAGACACGACGAGCCTTGGCTACGACATCGTGGCTGGTCCAGCCGGCGGGTTTATCGACAATGAGCAGCCCATGATGGCTCACGCTTGCGGCTCGTCGGCCTCGTTAACTTCTGAGCCCTCGTCGCCTTCGATCTCGTCGACGTGCGGCTTGCGATACGGATCCGCTTCCCCGGCGTACGCCGATTCTTTGCGAGCCGCAGCAAGCTCAGCGTCGCGCTGGTTGACCGCGCGCATGACGTCGTCGAGGTGTGCTGCGTCCTCTGGCAGGGCGTCCAGCAGGAACTCGACGCTCGGGGTAAGGCGGATGCCGAGGCCTTTGCCGACGTGGGAGCGAATGCGCCCGCGGTAGGTGCCGAGCACCTCCGCTGCAGCTTCACGCTCCAGCTCCCCACCGAGGACGGTGTAGAAGACCGTGGCGTGCTGCAGGTCGCCGGTCACTCGCACCTCAGTGACGGTGACAAAGCCAAGTTTGGGGTCTTTGACCAGAGTTTCTAGGGCGCCAACCACCAGAACCTTGGTGCGTTCGGCAACCTTGCGTGCCCGAGCCTTGTCCGCCATATCTCCTCCTACTGGTGCCGTTGTCTGCGTGCAATGCCTCGGTCGGGCCGCTCCATGAACTGGTGCGACCCGACCGTAGGCAATCGCGTCTAGCTGCGGGGGATTTCCCGCATTTCGTACGTCGAGATGAGGTCGTCGATCTGGAGGTCGTTGAACGACCCAAGGTTGACACCACACTCGTAGCCGTCGCGGACTTCGGTGACGTCGTCCTTGAAGCGGCGCAACCCGGCGATCGTCAGACCCTCGGTGATGACCACGCCGTTACGCGTGATGCGTGCCTTGGCTCCACGACGCAACTCGCCACTACGGACCAGCGAACCGGCCACGTTGCCGAACTTGCTCGAGCGGAAGATCTCGCGGACCTCGGCCGTTCCGACCGTCTCCTCGACGTACTCCGGCTTGAGCATGCCCTTCAGTGCGTTCTCGATGTCCTCGATCGCCTGGTAGATCACCGAGTAGTACCGGATCTCCACGCCCTCACGCTCGGCGACTTCGGCGTTCTGACCCTCGGCCCGGACGTTGAAGCCCAACACGATTGCGTCAGAGGCCATGGCCAGATTGATGTTGTTCAGCGTGATGGCACCGACACCGCGGTCGATGATCCGCAGGTCGACCTCTTCGCCGACATCGATCTGCAGCAGCGCGTCTTCGAGCGCTTCCACCGAACCCGACACATCGCCCTTGAGGATGAGGTTGAGCGTGTCGACCTTGCCAGCTGCCAGGGCCTGGTTGAGGTCTTCAAGGCTGATCCGCTTGCGCGACTTGGCCAGCGTCGCCTGACGGTCGGCCGCTTCACGCTTCTCAGCGATCTGACGTGCCGTTCGGTCATCGGGGGCCACCAAGAACGTGTCGCCAGCGCGTGGCACGGAGGCGAGCCCCAGCACCTGCACAGGACGCGACGGAGGCGCTTCCTTTACGTTGTTGCCGTGCTCGTCCAACATCGCTCGCACACGACCATGAGCCGCGCCGCTGACGATGGCATCCCCAACCCGCAGGGTGCCTTGCTGGACCAAGACGGTGGCAACTGCGCCACGGCCACGGTCCAGGTTGGCTTCGATAGCCACACCGCGTGCGTCCTTGTTGGGGTTGGCGCGCATGTCGAGGGCTGCATCGGCGGTCAGAAGGACCGCTTCGAGCAACTCGTCGATGTTCTTGCCAGCCTTGGCTGATACGTCGACGAACATCGTCTCGCCGCCGTACTCCTCCGCAATCAAGTTGTACTCGGTGAGCTGCTGACGGACCTTCGCCGGGTTGGCGCCTTCGACGTCGATCTTGTTGACCGCGACCACAATCGGCACGTCGGCCGCTTGGGCGTGGTTCAACGCCTCGATCGTCTGCGGCATCACACCGTCATCGGCTGCGACCACGAGGATTGCAATGTCGGTGACCTTCGCACCACGGGCACGCATGGCGGTGAACGCCTCGTGACCCGGGGTGTCGATGAAGGTGACCGCTCGGTCATTGCCTTCGTGCTTGGTGTGAACCTGGTAGGCACCGATGTGCTGCGTGATCCCACCGGCTTCGCCCTCGGCCACATCGGCCTGACGAATGGCGTCCAAGAGGCGCGTCTTACCGTGGTCGACGTGACCCATGACGGTCACCACTGGCGGACGGGGCAACAGGTCCTCGTCGGTCTCGGCTTCCGCCTCGGCCTCAAGGTCGATGTTGTATGCCGAGAAGAGCTCGCGCTCCTCTTCCTCCGGGGAGACCAAACGAATGTCGTAGCCCAACTCGTTACCGAGGATCCCGAAGGTGTCCTCGTCCAGCGAAGCGGTCGCGGTCGCCATCTCTCCCAGGTGGAAGAGGACTGCTACCAGGGATGTCGGATCGACATTGACCTTGTCCGCGAAGTCCGTCAAAGACGCTCCACGACGCACGGTCACGGTCATCCCGTTACCGCGAGGCACGTTGACACCGCCGATCGACGGCGCTTGCATCTGCTCGAACTCTGCGCGCTTGGCCCGCTTCGACTTGCGTCCACGGACCTTCCCGCCGCCACGCCCGAAGGCTCCTTGTGTGCCGCCACGGCCACGGGGACCGCCACCGCGACCACCGCCGCCACCGCGGAATCCACCTGCACCACCGGGCGCTGCTCCGGGGCCGCCACCGGGGGCTCCGGGGCCGCCTCGGCCACGAGCACCGGGACGAGCAGGACGCTCACCGGGGCGCGGAACGGCTGCACGGTCGGGCATCATCGCCGGGTTGGGTCGTGCCCCACCGGGACGCGGACCACCGGGGCGTGGTCCGCCGCTACCGGCCTCAGAGCCCCGGGTCCCACCGGGACGCGGCATACCTTGGCTGGGAGCGAACGGGTTGTTGCCCGGACGCGCACTCCCGGGGCGCTCGCCACGGTCGCCACGATCACCACGGTCGCCCGCGGGACGCTCACTGCGCTCTGCTGCCGGTCGCTCGCCGCGGTCACTAGGACGCTCGCCACGGTCCGGTCGGGCGTTGCTCATGCCCTGACTGGGCGCGAACGGGTTGTTGCCGGGACGCGGGCCTGGCTTGCTCCCGGGTCGCCCGCCTTCGGAACGGCCGCCGCCTACTCGACCGCCGGCGCGGTCCGCTCCCGGACGAGCCGGTGCGCGCGGAGCGGGTTTGGGGCCACTCGGGCGGGGGGTACTCGAAGCGGGGGGCGCTTCGAGCGCAGGTGCCGGCGCGTTGGTGGCATCATCGTCCGCGGCAGCTGCGGGAGCCGCTTGGGGCGCTGCTGTCGGGGTAGCGGGTGGGCTTTCCGGAGCTGAGGGTGCGATCGGGGCAGCGGCGGCAGGAGCCGGTGCTGCAGTTTCCGTGCTCGCAGGCCCCGCCGGGGCCGGCCTGCGCGGGCCTGGCGTCGGTGAGTTGGACGTCACCCGAGCATCAGACTTGGGTTGTGGAGAGGTGCCGGGGGATGTCGAGGGGGCATCCGCTGGCTTTGCCTTACCGGCAGCTTTTTTAGCTGACGCCGGAGGGTTCTCTCGAATTTTTCGAACGACGGGGGGCTCGATAGTCGACGATGCCGACCGAACGAACTCTCCTTGTTCCTTCAGGTGGGCGAGCAACTGCTTGCTCTCAACCCCAAGCTCTTTGGCGAGCTCATAGACCCGAACCTTGGCCACGTTTCTCCTACTGGTTGTGTCGTGGCCGGACCCCGTTCAGGGCGTGCGACCGCGACTATTTCTGGTGGGTGCTCATTGCTGAGTACTCATGGGGTGCTCATCAGCGTCTAACCCGCTTCCAATGATGGTCAGCAAGACGGGTGCCTTGCCTTCGTCGCGCGCCTTGGGCACTAGCCCGAGGATCCCTCGTTGATCCGATCAATCCACTGCGTCTCAATCCACTGAGCCACAAGGGCCGTATCAGCGTTGCCGCCGACCCTAAGCGCTCTTGCGAACGCTTTCCGCTGCTCTGCGATCTGCATACAGGCAAAGACCGGATGCACGTAGACACCGCGCCCCGGCTCTCGCCGACTCGGATCTGGTCTGAGCAGCAACGCCCCGGGCGAACCCGAGACTGACGCCACCCCGACCACCCGAAGCAGTCTGTTCTGCTCATCCCGATTGCGGCAACCGACGCAAGTGCGCTCGGGGGCGCGTTTGATGGCGGTGGTCACAGCACCAGGATAGGCAGACTCCCTTAGTCTACAGGGTTCTCTTGACCCGCCGTGTCGGAGCGGATGTCGATTCGCCAGCCCGTGAGTTTGTTAGCCAACCGAGCGTTCTGCCCCTCCTTGCCAATTGCCAAGGACAATTGGTAGTCGGGCACGACGACGCGGACCTGCTTGGTGTCGCGATCAACGATCTCTGCGCTGATCACCCTCGAGGGCGACAAGGCTGAGGCCACGAATGCCGCAGGGTCGCTGGAGTAGTCGACAATGTCGATTTTCTCGCCCTGCAACTCGGCCATGACCGCACGGACTCGCTGACCCATCGGGCCGATACACGCCCCCTTGGCGTTAACTCCCGGAACGGTGGCGTGGACCGCGATTTTGGTGCGATGCCCCGCTTCGCGCGCCAGCGCGGCGATCTCGACCGAGCCATCAGCGATTTCAGGCGCTTCGAGGGCGAAAAGTTTGCGCACCAAGTTGGGGTGGGTGCGAGACAGGGTCACGTGTGGTCCTCGAGCGCCTCTCTTAACGGCGGTGACGTAGCAGCGCAGTCGCTGACCGTGCTTGTACGTCTCCCCCGGCACCTGCTCGGCGCTCGGCAACTCGCCTTCGACGGACCCGAGGTCCACCATCACGCTTCGCACGTTGCTCGACTGCTGGATCACCCCCGACACGAGCTCCCCCTCGCGGTCCGCAAAGTCACCCAAAACGGCGTCGTCTTCGAGTTCGCGCATGCGCTGCATGATGACTTGGCGGGCGGTCGAAGCGGCGACTCGACCAAAGCCTTCGGGGGTGTCATCGAACTCGGGCCCCGGCTCGCTTGTCAGCGCGGTTGCGTCCTCCCCGCTGGCTTCTTCGACCTGCCCGGCCTCGCGCGCCCACACGGTGACGTGGCCGCTTTTGCGGTCGAGCTCGACCCGGGCGTGGGCAGCTGCCTCTGGACCACGGACTCGCTCGTAGGCGCTGTGCGTTGCCTGCTCAATGGCATTGATGAGGGTTTCGATGGGGATTTCACGCTCGGCCGCAATCCCTCGCAGCATCGCCATATCAATATCCATGGGTCTCAATCTCCTGTCGTGGGTCGGCTGAATTCCACCTGCACGGCGGCCTTGGAAATGTCGGTATAGGGCACCAGCGGACGCTCGAGAGTGCCTAAGCCCAACCCCTCGGGGCCTGCAGAGACGACCCGTTCGGTCAGGATCCCCCCTCCCTGCAGCGTCACCTCGAGCAGGCGGCCCACGTTGCGACGAAACTGATCGGGCGTGACCAGCCGCTGCCCTACCCCCGCCGAGCTCACTTCAAGGGTGTAAGCCGCAGCGCCCATGATGTCGCTCCCGTCCAGCACGTCGTTCACCGCGCGAGATGCCGCAGCCACTTCGTCCAAACTCAAAGGCTCGACGGTGCTGCTGTGGTCATCGTCGGCGAGGCTCTCCAAGCCCCGAGCCACCGTGACCCGCACCATCCGGCGCTTCCCCGCTGCCGTCACGGCAACGTCCTCGATGGAAATCCCCACCTCGCGCAACGCCGCACTCGCCTCGGAGACGATGTCTGAGCCGATCTTTCCGCCGTCCATCTGCGCCTCCCTTTTCACTTGTGTCGACCCTGCTCGTATGCGGTGTCGTCGGCACCGAAGCACCGAAGCAGACACTCTAGCCGCTACGGATCGAAGCCCCGTCTGCGATGATCCGCTCCATGTTTGCCCGATCGAGCGCCACCCCCCAGTGCAGCCGAAGGTCGGCATTGGCCCTGATATCGATCACCGGCGCGAGCCTGCTTTCGGCGTGCTCTGACACCGACACCAACGAAACCCCCCGACCCAGCGACGGAGTTGAGGCCACCGGGGCACCCGAGAACTCTGAGCTCGGCCCGGTGCCCGACGCAGAGGTGCTGCTGGCGACACTGGAGCAGACCCGCGAGGTGTTGGGTGCCTGCTCGGCGGTCGCCACGACCTCTTCTCGGCGGTTGACCCGAATCTGTGGCGTGATCCAGGAGCAGCATGAGGTGTTGGTACGACTCATCGACGCGGGCGGGCTCGAGACCGGCAATGCGGCAACGAGCACGAGTGAGGCTTCCGACAGAGCGGAAGAGACGAGCAGCGAAGAGGCGGCAAGCACCGGGGACGACAGCGAGGCGCAGGCGTCGGCCGCTGCGAAGGCCAAAACAGAAGCCGAGGCTGAAGCCGAAACGACGGTCGCAACGGTGCTCGCCGCCCAGTCGACGGGCGACGAGATTGCCGCCACGCTCGTAACGGTCAGTCCCACTAACCTGCCGACACTCATGGCCTTGCATGGTCAGCGCGCAGCGGCTGCCGAAACCCTCGGAGCACCGGTGAAGTGGCCGGATGTCGAGGGCCCCCTCGAGGCCGGCGCGATCACCGTTTTGGCAGGGCTGCGGCAGGCGGTGTACGGCTTCGAGGTGCTCGTGGCTCGATCTACTGAGAAGGAACGCGAGGTCTACAACGAGGCGTTGATTCCGCTGCGCGAAGCGTCACGGATCGTCACCGAACTCGCTGGTCCGGCAGCCCCCGTCGCGCCGCTGGGCTACGGGCTGCCTAGCGGCGTCGCCACCAAAGAAGAACGTCGGCAGTTGGCCAAGGATCTGCTCGCCGCGTTGCCGCAAGCCGTGATCGCAGGGTCGGCGGCCCGCGCGGGCGACGAAGACGCGATCACCGGGACGTTGCGGCTGCTGTCCCTTTCCGTGCGTCTGGGAACCTCATTCCGAGTGCCGATGGACCCCTTCCCCGGATTGACGGTCCCCGCTAGCCCGTAGTCGCGTCCGCTCAGGTGAATTGCGGGAACCCGAATCGGGTGTGCACGCCGCGGGAGAACATCACGTGGTCGGGCTCGCGGAGCGCGGGTAGGTCCGGTAATCCCGTTGCGGCTACCAGTTGGTCACCCAGGTGCACCACCGTGGCGGAGCGCAACGGCCAGGGGCGGTGCGTGTTCGGAACCCAAACGCCGCGACCTGCGATCTGCGTATGCAGACCAAACCGGGCGCTGAGGAACAGCTCGGTGTCACTGGGGCTAGGGATCGGCGCGCCAACCTCAACCGTGAGTGCGCTGACCGGGAGCTCCCGACCACGTCGCAACCCGAGTGGACGAAGACGTCGCGATTCATACCTCACCTCGACCCCCGCGTCAGAGCCGCTTCCCGGTGCACCCGCCGAGCTCGCCCTAGAGCAGCCGGTCATGCGAGCCCAGTAGTACGGCACGTTGAAGGCAGCCCGAGCCCCGAGCACGACCAGCAGCCGCTGGGCCTCCAGCGATAAGAACACCACGCCGGGCCGACCCTTGGCGTCGGTGCTGTACAGACGCACGTTGGTCTCCCAGAAGGTGCCGAAGAACGGCACCGCCGGGCCCGGGCCAAAACCGGCTCGCTGCATACGGAAGGGAAGCAACCCCACCCAGGCAGAGCCGTCGTGGATTGCTGGCCGCGCACCCGGCGGCATGAAGGGCACCAGCAACTCGGGCTCGACCCGCCAGTGCACGAACGATATGTCGGCCCAAAACTGACTCATGATCGCCGGGCTGACTAGCGCCGGCCCTTGCCCCGCAACCAACTGATCGACCTCGACGCCATGCGCCGAAGGTGGTCCGACATCCGTAGTGGGCTCGATCATGGTGACTCGGCGGTCAGGCGGTGGCCGGCGGGTTTCCCTTCGATTGGAGTCGTTCGATGTGCTCTGAGGCTTGAGCCTTCGTCAGGTCGGCGGAGATTTCCTCGCCCGCTTGGCTGGCCAGTGTGTCGAGATAACTGCGCTGCGACGCGGTCATCGGCTCGTCGCCGGTCACCCAGTCCGATGGGTCCTTGTCGAGTTGGTCGCCGGTTTGCGGGGTTGCCGAGCCGAGAGTCTCGGGCTCGGAGGTCTGTGATTCAGTGGGGGGCTGCGTGGATTCGGTCATGGATGCAGCGTAAACATCGGTGCCGACACGCCTCCGGCCGACCCGGGCACAATCGTCATAGTCGAGGGTCCACCCGCTCGGACTCCAAGGCCAAAACGGCAAAGACGGCTTCGTGCACTCGCCATAGCGGCTCCCCGGCAACGAGTCGTTCCAGAGACTCCAGTCCCAACGCATATTCACGCAGCGCCAGCGATCGCTTGAGCCCGAGATGTCGCTGCCGCAGGCGATCCAGGTTGGCTGGCTCGGTGTAGTCCGGCCCGTAGATGATCCGCAGATACTCCCGACCGCGCACTTTGATGCCCGGTTGCACCAAACCCTTCCCGCCTTGGCGCACCAGGTTGGCCATCGGCTTGACCACCATCCCCTCGCCGCCTGCGGCCGTCAGGTCTTCCCACCATTGGGTGGCCGTCTGCACCGAGGCACGGTCACCGGTGGCGACCACAACCCGACGGGTGGTGCGCACAAGTCCCGGATCGGCATCCACAAGGCGGTCGGCCATCTCTAGGTGCCACATGTGGTCGCGGTGATGGTACATGGCTCCTGCGGTGGCCAGGATCTGGAACGGCGCGACCTGCACGCCCTCCATGCCGTTCGTGGTCCAGCAATAGTGGCGGTATGCCGTCCGGAAGGCGACGGCATTGTCAGCACGAGCCGTCGTGGCACTCAGCAACCCACCGACGTCGATCCCCCGCGCGGCCGCAGCGGCGAGGCCCTCGAGGGCCACCGGTATCACCCTCGCTGCAGCTGCTCCCACGCTCGCATACTGCTCGCGCAGAAGCTGCTCGGCCTTCAACGACCAGGGCAGGATCTCCGCGTCGATGAGGATCCAATCCGTACCCAGCTCAGCCCATAGGCCTGTCGCCGACACTGCCGCGCGGAGTCGGCCGAGGAAGGAGTCGGTGTCATCGGAGTCGAAGAACGATCGGCCGGTGCGGGTGTAGACGGCACCGGTTTGGCCCTGAGCGCACCCCCACACACGGGCCGCGACGTCGGCATCGACGCACAGCAACACCACGGCGCGTGCGCCCATGTGCTTCTCTTCGCAGACCAGGTCACGCACCCCCAGCTTGCGGTATGCCGAGAAGGCCTCGTCCGGGTGCTCCAGCACGCTCACCCGTGCTGAGGTTGCCGCAGGCGCCATGGTCGGCGGCAGGTACGGCACCAACTGTGGGGACAGCGCGAACCGGCTCATCACCTCCAAGGCCCCGGCCGCATTGTCTTCGTGCACACTCACCCGCCCGTGATGGCCGGTCTCGACAACCCGCTTGCCGACGACATCGTCGAGGTTGAGCTGGCTCCCGTCGGTCCTCTCGGGCGCACCGCGCTGAGCCGGCTCCGGGCGCAGCGGCTTCACCGGCTCGTACCAGACCTGCTCAGCCCGGAACCGACACCACTTCGCGTTCGGGATACCTCATGGCGGACAGCCGCCCACCAAAGACACATCCGGTGTCAAGACACAGTGTGTTGTTGACCCATTCGGTCTCGGGCACCGGGGTGTGGCCGTACAAGACCATAGCCTTTCCCCGGTAGTCGTTGGCCCACGGGTAGCGCACCGGCAGGCCGAACTCGTCGGTCTCCCCCGTCGAGTCGCCATACAGAGCAAAACTGCGCACTCGGCCCGATGCTCGCCCGTGATACGCCTCCTTGAGACCAGCGTGGGCGACCACCAGTGCCCCGTCGTCCAACACCAGGTGCGCGACGAGTGAGTCGCAGAAGTCGCGGACCTCGTCGCGGAACTGCGGCGCCTGCGTACTCAACTCGGCCAAGGTGGTTTCGAGTCCGTGAGTGACCTGGACGGCTGCACCGTTCAGGGCCCTCACAAGTTTGTGCTCGTGGTTGCCGGGCACACACAAGGCGTGACCGGCCGAGACCATGCCCATCACGAGACGCAACACCCCGACCGAGTCCGGGCCTCGATCGACTAGGTCGCCGACAAAAATCGAGCGCCGCCCTTCTTGGTGCTCTGCATCGATGGGAAGGCCCTCGTCGTCGCGAACCAGGCCATAGCCCAAGATGCCAAGCAGAGCCTCAAGCTCGGGGCGGCACCCGTGGATGTCGCCGATGACGTCGAAGGGCCCGTGCTCATCCCTTAGATCGCTACGCAGGCGCTCACGCACAATCTGCGCCGCCGCGATCTCTTCGACGCCGCTCAGGACGTGGACGGCTCGTAAGCCTTCTTTGGCCAGGCCGCGTTGGGACCGTCGTAGCTGCTCGCGCTGGCGGCGCACCACTCGTGCGCCGAAGTCGCGGTCCTCACGCTCGGCGTTGCGCTCGACACAGACCGACTCGGGCACATCCAGCACGATGGCCACCGGCAACACGTCGTGCGCTCTGGCCAGAGCGACCAGCGAACGCCGAGCCTCCCGTTGCACGTTGGTGGCGTCGATCACCGTGAGCTTGCCCGTCGCCAGACGCTTGCCTGCGATGAACTCCAACACCTCGAAGGCATCCTTGGTTGTGGCTTGGTCGTTCTGGTCGTTGCTGACCAAACCCCGGCAGTAGTCGCTGGAGATGACCTCGTAGGGCCCGAAGTGCTGCTGAGCAAAGGTGGATTTGCCAGACCCGGATGCTCCGATCAAAAGCACCAACGACAGTTCGGGGATGGTGAGGGTGCTCATCGCTGCTCCTTGCTGAAGATCGCCATCTGGGTAGGCGCGCCCAGCGCCTCGTCGGTCTCGCCGATGCCCGTTATCCGCACGCTGTAGTCGAACTCTTCGCAGACCCCGTGCGCCCACTGTGCGAACTCGGCGCGAGTCCACTCGAAACGGTGGTCCCGGTGACGGAACTCGCCGGGTGCCAGACCCTCATACACAACGTTGTATTCGCTGTTGGGGGTGGTGACCAGCACGGTAGTGGGATGGGCCGCTCCGAAGATCGCACTGCTCAGACTCAGCAACCGGGCGACATCGACGTGCTCAATCACTTCCATCAACACGATGGCGTCGTATGCCGCAATCCGCTGATCGACGTAGGTCAACGACGACTGACGCAGGGTGATCCGGGCTCGCTGCTGATCCGGCATCCGATCGAAGTGCAGCGAGCGCTCGGCGCGCTCCAGGGCCCGCGGGCTGACGTCCACGCCAACGATCTCGGTGAACTCAGGGTGCCTGATCAGCTCGCGCAGCAACGCACCCTCGCCGCAGCCGACATCCACAATGCATGCAGCACGTTCGGCGCGCAGTGCCTCCACCACAGCCTCAACCCGGGCCGCTCCCTGTCGAGGTCGCGGCACAGGCACCGCATCAGTGGCACCACTGCTCGCCACCTCACCAGAGTCTTCATCCGCTGCACTCGACTCGGGCACCAGCCGAGCCAGAGCCGAATCGGTCAAGTCGCGCTGACGGGCCAAATAGCCCCGGGCGATCGCGGCGCGCTCCGGGTGATCGGGGAGCCACGTCGAGCTTGCGCGCACCAGCTTGTCGACCTCCTGCTCATCGACCCAATAGTGCTTGACCCCATCGAGCACCGGCAGCAAAACATAGAGATGCGACAGCGCAGCAGACAGCACCTGGGTGCCGGTCAGCCGCAGATCGACGTATCGGGACGCTCCCCAGTGGGGCATCGACTCGTCCAGAGGAATCTCTTCGGCTTCGACCGTCCAGCCCAACGGTTCGAAGAGCTCGACCACCTGAGCCGCTCCCCCACTGGTGGGCACCACCGGCACGCGAATGTCCAACGGCAGAGCTGTCGTCGTGAGCTCTGGGTGACTACGGCAGGTGCCGCTGAGCGCGGTCCTAAAGACTTTGCCGAGCGCGACCGACAGCAGCGAGGAAGCGGCGTACGGTCGGTCGTTGACGTATTGGCCCAACGCGAAGTCGCTGACGACTCCGCTGCGACCGCGGATGAGCGCGATCGCATCGACCTCCAACAACAGCGCTACGGTGCATCGCTGCGATGATGACTCCGGATAGAACACGTGGGCCACGCCGCCGGACATGTCGAAAGACTGGGCGCGGTCAGGGTGTTTATGTAGGAGGTATCCCAGATCGCTCGCATTCGGTGCGGTCGAGGTGATCGTCAGGTACACAAGGGCCATTATTGGCGCTTAGCGGCGCAGTGTGATCAAGGAGACATCGGTGAGCAATCGGTTGGCGAGTTCGACCTCCCCCTACCTTCTTCAACACGCCGATAACCCCGTCGACTGGTGGCCATGGACCAACGAGGCGTTTGGCCAGGCGCGCGAGCGCAACGTGCCCGTGCTGTTGTCGGTGGGGTATGCCGCATGTCACTGGTGTCACGTGATGGCACACGAATCGTTCGAGGACGAGGCGGTGGCCGCCGCCGTCAACGCCAACTTCATCGCGATCAAGGTGGACCGGGAAGAGCGTCCCGACGTGGATGCCGTCTATATGCAGGCGACCACCGCGATGACCGGCCACGGCGGCTGGCCGATGACCGCACTGCTGACCCCCGAGGGTGAGCCGTTTTGGTGTGGCACCTACCTGCCCAAAGAGCAGTTCCTGCACTTGCTGAGCTCGGCAGGCAAGACCTGGGCCGACCGCGAGGATGAGGTCCGCGCTGGCGGCGCAAACATCGTTGCGACACTGGGTGAGGCCGCGCGCGCGGCCGAGTCGAGCGAAGCCATCACCGCCGACACGCTGGACGCCGCGGTAGCCACTCTCAGCAGGGAGTTCGACACCCGGAACGGCGGCTTCGGTGGGGCACCGAAGTTCCCGCCGTCGATGGTGCTGTCGTTCTTGATGCGGCACGCGCACCGCACGGGCGATGCACGCAGCGACAAGATGACGCGCGCCACCTGCCGTGCGATGGCGCGCTCGGGCACCTACGACCAGATCGGCGGCGGCTTCGCTCGGTATGCCGTGGATGCCGCCTGGGTGGTTCCGCACTTCGAGAAGATGCTCTACGACAACGCCCTGCTGCTCGGGGCGTACACCGACCTGGCCAGGGTCAGCCAGGGTGCTGACCACTCAGGAGACTTCGAATTGGCCTCCCGAGTGGTGCGCGAATGCGTCGAGTGGCTGGTGCGCGAGATGTGGACCGAGCAAGCCGGTTTTGCTTCTTCTCTGGACGCCGATACCGACGGTGTCGAGGGCCTGACGTATGTGTGGACTCCGCAGCAGTTGCGCCGGGTCCTCGGGGATGAGGACGGGGAGCGCGCAGCCGAATTGTTCGTGGTCACCGATGAGGGCACCTTCGAGCACGGCACCTCTACGTTGCAACGACCCCGAGACCCCGACGATGTGCGGTGGTTTGCCGACATCCGGGAGCGGATGGACCTGCACCGCACCTTGCGTCCGCAACCCGGTCGCGACGACAAAGTCGTAACCGCGTGGAACGGGTGGCTGATTGCCTCGTTGGCACGAGCAGGTTGGTTCTTCGACGAGCCCGACTGGATCGATTTGGCCACCCGGTGCGCCGACTTACTGCTGGGGACCCACGTCGTGAAGGGAAGGCTGCGGCGCAGCTCTCGGGACGGTGTGGTTGGCGAGGCCGCCGGAGTGTCCGAGGACTACGGCGCGCTGGCCGAGGGGTTGCTGGCGCTACACGCGGCGACGGCCGAGCCGCGGTGGTTGGCTTCAGCGCGCTGGGTACTGGACGTGGCGGTGGAGGTGTTCGCCGACTCCCCCAGTAGCGATGCGCTGGCCTTCAGTGACAGCGCCAACGACGTGCACGACCTGGTCATGCGCCCGCGCTCGCGCGGCGACAACGCCGAGCCATGCGGGCAGTCGGCGCTGGCCGGGTCGCTACTTCGGTACGGGACGCTCGCGGGATCTGCGCGTCACTTGGCCCAGGGGCGCGCGGCGCTGGCACCGATGGGAACGATCGCCGCGCGGGCACCGCGCTTTGCCGGGTGGGCGTTAGCCGCTGCCGAGGATGCGATGAGCGGGCCGACGGTGCTGGCCATCGCCCGCGCAGACGGCGGTTTGCAGGCCGCATCGCGCGCCGTCGGCCCGGGAGTCCTGGTGCTGAGCGCGAGGCCGGACGATGCGGCGGGTGTGCCGGTGTTAACGCAGCGACCCACGCTTGGGGGCAGCGACACGGCATACCTCTGTGCAGGAACGGTATGCCAGCAACCCACGAACGACCCCGGCGTGCTCGCGGAAATGCTGCGTCGCAGGGACTAGCCTGCACAGATGAGACAGCCTATTCGTCCCGGAGCCCGAGTTGCCACCACCGTGGCTGTATCACTCGCCCTGTTGCTCGCCGCCTGCGGTGGGGGCGATGACCCCGCAGACTCTCCCGAACCCAGCGACGCTGCGGCCTCGGCGAGCCCGGACGCTGCCGTTGACGACGAGACCACCACGGCAGAAACGACTGATGAAACAGCTGAAACAACGGAAGCCGCGCCGGATCGGACCATCACCATCGCGGCCAGCGGCGACGTGCTGCCGCACGCGTCGGTCGTCGCGAACGCCAAGGCCAACGCCAACTCCAACTCCAGCGATGACTACGACTTCAGTCCGATGTTTGCCGAGATCGAACCCCTCATCTCCTCTGCCGATTTGGCGTTGTGTCACATGGAGACGCCGATATCGGCCGACAACACCACCATCACTCAGCCAAGGGTGCTGATCTTTTCCAGCCCCCGAGAGCTCGCCGCCAACCTTGCGACTGCGGGTTATGACGGCTGCGACTTCGCCTCGAACCACACCATCGACCAAGGCCTCTCCGGGTTGAAAGACACTGAAGACGTCATCACCGACGCAGGCCTGGGGTATGCCGGGCCGACGGGGTACGAGGACCGAGCCGGTGAGCAGCAGATCTTCGACGTCGAAGGCATCAAGGTGGCGCACCTCGCCTACACCTACACCTTCCCCAACGCGTCCGAGCCCAACACAGATGTCCCTGCGTTCGCGCCCTGGATGTCCCCGACCCTGTGGCCGCTGGCTGGAAGCGAAGGCATCCTCAGCGATGCCGAACAGGCTCGGGGCGACGGCGCCGAGCTGGTCGTGGTCAGCATGCACTGGGGCCAGGAATACAACACGACACCCACCGACGCGCAGACCGAGATCGCCGACGAGTTGTTGAAGTCAGGCGAGGTGGACTTGATCCTTGGCACGCACGTGCACGTGCCGCAGGCGTGCGAGGAGATTAACGATCGCTTTGTGTTGTACGGCCTCGGCAACAGTCTTTCCAACCAGTCCCCTGACGTGGACTCACGGCTGCGGGTCGCGACCCAAGAAGGCATGGTCGCCGAGGTCACCCTGACGCTGCGCGGTGACGGCGAGGTGACCTCGTCGCTGGCCGTCCAGCCCACTCGGGTCAATCTCAACGGTCACATCATCGAGCCGGTCGGCCCGGACAATTTCCCCGAGACTGCTCAGCGCACCGAAGAGACGCTCACGTCGCTAGGCACCTGTGAGCCCGAGATCCTCGAGCCTTAGAGAAACTGCCTCACAGTGTCGTAGCCGATCTTCACGATGAACGCCCCGACGACAACAACAAACACCACTCGCACGAACGCGCTGCCCTTGGCCACGGCCGTGCGCGCGCCCACATAGCCGCCAGCCACGTTCGCCGCCCCCATCAACAACCCGATCTGCCACATGACTGCGCCCTGCGGGATAAAGATCACGAGGGCCGCGAGGTTGGTGGCGAAGTTGGCGATTTTGGCCTTTGCGCTGGCCTGCAAAAAGCCGTAGCCAAGCAGCCCCACCAGCGCGAACACCAAGAACGAACCGGTTCCTGGGCCTAGCGCCCCGTCGTAAATCCCGATGAAGAAGCCTGCTGCGGCGGCAACAACGTAGTGGGCCCGACCGGTGAACCGCAACGACGGGATGGAGCCCACATTGGGTTTCAGTAAGGTGTAGGCACCCACCGCTATGAGCACCACCAAAATGATCGGGTTGAACGCGGCCTTCGGGATCTGACTTGCTAACAGGGCCCCACAGGCACTGCCTACAAAGGCCGCTGCTGCCAGCGGGAGGGCGGTCTTGAGGTCGGGTCGCACTCGGCGAAAATAGGTGATCGAACTCGTGGTGGTGCCGCAGATCGATGCCAACTTGTTGGTGGCCAAGATCTGCACGGGGCTGACTCCTGGAAAGCCCAACAGCAGGGCGGGAAGTTGAATGAGACCACCGCCGCCGACCACCGCGTCGATCCAGCCGGCGGTAAATCCAGCGAGGACGAGGAAGATCAGCAGCGTGATCGACAGTTCAGTGATCACCGCGCGTCAGCGGCGCTAGATGCCTGGGCCATCCAGCGGGTCACAATGCCCGCCACATCTGCTAAATCATAAGCCACCGCATCGGGGGTGGCGTCGGTGTCAACGAGTTGTTCTGCCGGGATGGCGCTACGAGGCACGTGGATCGCTCTCATACCCACCTGCTGCGGCCCCCACACGTCTTCGTAGAGCCGGTCACCTACGTACACACACTCTTCTGGGCCGATCCCGATCGCGGCCGCGGCCAGCACGAAGGCCTGCGCGTGCGGCTTGGCGTAGTCAATCTCGCTGGAGTAGACGTCTGCGTCGATCAGGTGGAGTACTCCGTCGCGATCAAAGATCTCACGGTGGTAGTCACGGGACCAGATGGTGTTGGAAAGAACTCCCACGGCAATTCCACGCTTGCGCAACCACGTCCACAAGGGCAGCACGGCAGGACTGGTTATCGTATGTGGTGCCCAGGACGCTTCGTAGGCACCACGAGCCGCAGTAGTGTCGAGTTGGTCCAGCGTTAGGCCGGCCTGTCCAGCTGCCTCGTCCAGAATCTCGGTGAGCCGGGCGCTACGGTGCTCGATGCGGCCCGCCGCCCAGGCCGTCGCATCCACTTCAGTCAAAATCTGGGCCAATGTCCGGGCCGCCGTCTCATCACCGGGCTGGGCCAGGTCGGCATACGTCTGTCGCCAGATCGTCGCCACATCGACCGTGTGCCAGGGGGTGAGGGTGCCGCCCCAGTCGAAGATGACCGCGCGCACCGGCTTGGTCAAGTGGTGGCCAGCCCTGCGAGCTCGGCCAGGACCTGTGCCGCCGCCGATTCGACCGCAACCTCACGACGCTCACCCGTCCGTCGGTCTTTGATCTCGATGACTCCGTCGGCGAGCCCGCGGCCGATCACCACGATGGTGGGAACCCCGAGCAACTCGGCGTCTTTGAACTTCACGCCCGGCGAGACCTTGGGCCGGTCGTCGTAGATGACCTCGATGCCAGCAGCCTCGAGTTCTGCGACCAAAGACTCAGCCGCCTCGAAAACGGCCTGATCTTTGCCCGTGGCGACGATGTGCACGTCGGCGGGAGCCAATTCGCGCGGCCACACCAAGCCGATGTCGTCACACGTTGCTTCGGCCACCGCCGCCACCGCGCGGGTGACGCCCACGCCGTAGGAGCCCATCGTGACGGTCACCAGTTTGCCGTTCTGGTCGAGCACCTTCAGACCCAACGCTTCGGCATACTTGCGGCCCAACTGGAAGATATGACCCATCTCGATACCGCGCGCCAACGTCAGCGTGCCGCCACCATCGGGGCTGGGGTCGCCGTCCCGGATCTCGGCGGCGTGGATCACGCCGTCAGCGGTGAAGTCGCGGCCGTGCACCAGGTTAAAGACGTGTTGACCGTGCATGTCGGCGCCGGTCACCCACGACGAGCCCTGCGCGATCATTGGGTCCAGGAGGTAGCGGATGCCGGATGCCTTCTCCTCGCCGAGCACTCCGGGCCCGATGTAGCCCTTGATCAGGCTGGGATTCTTCGCGAAGTCCTTCTCCTCGAAGGGCTCAACCTCGGCGGGGGCCACGGCTGCCGCCAGACGTTTAGCGTCAACGTCGCGGTCACCCGGCACGCCGATGGCCAGCGGCTCTCGGGTGCCGTCGGGGTGAGCGAGCATCACGATGACGTTCTTGAGCGTGTCAGAGGCGACCCATTCACGTCCGTCCGTTCGCGGCTGCGTTGCGTTCGCCGCGGCCACCAACGTGGCGATGGTTGGAGTGTCGGGGGTGTCGTGCACCTGGGCCAACGGTGTCCCCGAAGCATCCAGTGGGGGTGCGGCGGGGACCTTCACGGCCTCGACGTTGGCGGCATACCCGGTGGCTTCACAACGCACGAAGGTGTCCTCGCCGTGCGGGCTGATCGCCAAGAACTCTTCGCTGGCCGAGCCGCCCATGGCTCCGGAGTCGGCCTGAACGATGACGTAGTCGAAACCCAGGCGATCAAACAGCGAGATGTATGCCATCCGGTGGCGTTGGTAGGCCGCCTCCAGGCCGGCGTCGTCCACATCGAAGGAGTACGAGTCCTTCATCGTGAACTCGCGCCCCCGCAGCAGGCCAGCTCGAGGACGTGCCTCGTCGCGGTACTTGATTTGGATCTGATAGAGCGTCAGTGGCAACTCTTTATAGGAGGAGAACATGTCTTTGACCGCGAGCGTGAACATTTCCTCGTGGGTGGGGCCGAGCAGCATGTCCGCGCCCTTGCGGTCGGTCAACCGGAAGAGGTTGTCGCCGTATTCGGTCCACCGACCGGTGGCCTCGTAGGGCTCGCGCGGCAGCAGCGCCGGGAAGCGCACCTCTTGCCCGCCGATGGCGTTCATCTCTTCGCGGACGACGTCCTCGACCTTGCGCAGCACGCGCAACCCCAACGGCAGCCAGGTATAGACCCCCGGCGCGGCCCGTCGCACGTAGCCGGCGCGGATCAAAAGTTTGTGACCGGGCAACTCGGCATCAGCCGGGTCTTCGCGCAGGGTGCGCAGGAAGAGGGTGGACAGGCGCAGGGCCACGTCGGCGCTCCTTGATGGTGGGGGTATGCCGTCCGCCGGGGCTGCGGACGCCGCCGCCACGATATCCCCTGCCCCGATGAACTGGCCTCATTCGCTCGGATAGGCCAGCAACCTCAACGAGCGCCGTGCCACCTCTCCTCACCTCAGGGTCGTGGGGCCTTTGCGCCCGAGCGCACCGCATCAACGAGCCGGTCAACGTCAGCTGAGGTGGTGTAGACGGATATCCCGGCCCGCAAAGCTCCGCCGGCGCCTAACCCGAGTTGTCGGGAAGCTTCAACGGCGTAGAAGTTGCTCGCTGGCACGTTGATCGAGGCGGTGGCGCAATGAGCGCTCAACTCACTGCTCGGCATCGGCGGAATCTCGAAGTACACCGTGGGCGTGCGCCTCTCCGCGCGCGAGTAGCGGATGAGGCCCGGGATCTGGTCGAGACCTTGCTCCAATCGCTCACGCAGCGCGTCTTCGTGGGCCTGCACGTCGGCATAGGCCGCGCTGAGCCGCTCACTGCGCGTTCCCGTAGTCGCCGCCAGGTCGGCGATAAAGTCCACGGCCGCAGTCACTCCAGCAAGCATCTCGTAGGGCAGCGTCCCCAGTTCAAACCGCTCCGGGGCGTGCGCGGGCGAAGGCAACAGCTTGGGTGGGTGCAGCGACTCCAGGGATTCGGGCATGCCAGCGAGCACCCCCAGGTGGGGGCCGAAGAATTTATAGGGCGAGCAGGCGATGAAGTCCACTCCGAGAGCGGACATGTCGATGCGGACGTGGGGTGTCAGATGCACAGCGTCGAGAAACACCAGCGCACCGACGGAGTGTGCGCGCTCGGCGATCGCGCGCACGTCAGGCCGAGTGCCGAGAATATTCGACGCCCCGGTGACCGCGACCACCTTGGTGCGCTGATTGAACGCTGCCTCCATGGCATCAACGGGCAACTCTGCCGTGGTTGAGTCGAAGTGGACCCAGCGCACGGTGGCTCCGGCGACTTCGGCCGCGTGCACCCACGGACGCACATTGGCGTCGTGGTCCAGTGTGGTGACCACCACTTCGTCGCCTGGACCCCAGCCGCTCGCCAGCGTGCGAGCTAGGTCGTAGGTCAACGCCGTCATGCTGCGCCCAAAGATGACCGACTCAGGTCCGGCGCCCAGCAGATCGCCCACGGCGCTGCGGGCTTCGAGCACGATGTCGTCGGCGCGCCGTCCGGTGGCAGTACCCCGGTCTCGATTCGATAGCCCACCGAGCATGGCGTCACTGATGGCCGTCGCCACCCTCGTCGGCACTTGGGTGCCACCGGGCCCGTCAAAGAAGACGGTTCCGCGAGCCAATACAGGGAACTGGGCACGCACTCGATCGATGTCGTAAACCATGCCCGCACCCTAGTGGGCCGGAAGATTATGCTGCCTTCGCAGCCTGCGCAACCAGTTGCTAGAGAAGCACAGTGGCAAACATGCCAGTTTGCTTCATGCCTACCCGCTGGTAGGTCGCCAGGGCAGGAGCGTTGTAGTCGTTGACGTAAAGCGTCACCGTGGGCGCAATGTGCCTAAGCGCGTGCTCGATCACCGCGGCCATCGCAGGCGCAGCAATGCCCTCACCTCGACGCTTGGGGTGGACCCAGACCCCTTGGATCTGACCGACCCCCAAGGCCACTGAGCCCACATCGGCTTTAAAGACGACCTGCCCCTCTTCGACGCGCACCAACGTGTGTTGGCGCTGCAGCAGCCGGGCGACGGAGGATCGGTATGCCGAACCGGACCCGCGGTAGGGCGGGTATCCGATCTCTTCGGTGAACATCGCCTCCGCCGCAGGCGCGACGATGTCGAGTTCGTCGGGGCGGGCCAATCGGATGCTGGGGTCGAGGCGGGTGCCGTTGGTCGACGGCAACGTCCGCATGGTCAACACCGGCTGCTCGCGCCGAATCGCCCTTGCGGGGCCCCAACTGTCCTCCAGTGCCTCCCACATTTGATGCACCTGCTCAGCCGGCCCGAAAACCGACGAAGCAAATCTGCGCCGTTTGGTCACCCGCTCCGCCAGCGCCGCCACGGCGCGTTTATCGCCGCCTACAGGCACCACATTCGCGGACGACCAGCACATCGACGTTGCCTTGCCTCGGCCATGCCCGAACGCGGCGGCGCGGCCGTCGCCGAGTCCTCCCTCGAGCAACCGGGCCGCCACGAACACGTGCATGACAGGGTCCTGGCTGCATACCGACAGGGCCCATTCCAGATCAGCCACGCCGAGAGTCTTGGCCGCCCCGGCGTTTCGCAACATGAGGTCAGCCTGCCGCAGACCCACACTGGTGTCGATCTGCGAAGACGCTAGATTACTAGTCACCGTAAGAGAGAGCCTTGCAAAACAGGCCTAGTTCCAGCAAGATCGACCCACCGAGGAGGACTTCCGTGAAGACGACACCACTCACACCACAGTCACGCCAGGAAACACTTGATCACCTCAAACTCAGCGCCGAAGAGGGCCAAGCGCTCGATGTTCTGGTGATCGGCGGTGGCGTAACCGGGGCAGGAGTGGCCCTGGACGCGACCACCCGAGGTCTGCGCACCGCCATCGTTGACTCCCAAGACTGGGCCTCGGGCACGTCGCAGTGGTCCACGAAGTTGGTCCACGGCGGGTTGCGCTACCTGCAGATGCTCGACTTCAAGCTCGTGCACGAGGCGTTGACTGAGCGTGGGCTGCTGCTCACCAAGTTGGCTCCCCACCTCGTCAAGGCCATGCCGTTCCTCATCCCCCTCGAGCACCGCGTCTGGCAGCGCGCCTACTACGGCGCTGGGGTCACGTTGTACGACGCTCTGGCCAACATCATGCCGGGCAAGCGCGCGTTGCCGATTCACCGTCACCGCTCACATAAGGGCTTGGCCACTAAGTTCCCGGAGTTCAAGCCTGACCAGGCCATCGGTGCCGTCGAGTACTACGACGCCACCGTGGATGACGCTCGCCTCGTCTTGACCTTGGTCCGTACGGCCGCCTCGTACGGCGCGGAGGCCGCGAGCCGCACCCAGGTGGTCGAGATCACCAAGGACAGCAGCGGTCGCGCCAACGGTGCGGTGCTGAAGGACCTCGAGACCGGCGAGCAAATCACCGCTCGCGCCAAGCACATCATCAACTGCACCGGCGTGTGGACCGATGAGGTGGGCGAGCTCGCCGACACCGACGGCGGCCTGAACGTGTTGGCCTCCAAGGGTATTCACATCGTGATCCCACGTGAGCGCCTCAAGGGCACCTCGGGCGTCTTGATTCAGACCGAGAAGTCAGTGCTGTTCTTCGTGCCGTGGTCGCGCTACTGGATCGTCGGCACTACCGACACGCCGTGGGAAGAGGACCGCCTGCACCCCGTGGCTACGTCGGCCGACATCGACTACGTGTTGGAGCACGCCAACGCGGTGTTGACCACGACGCTGACCCGCGACGACATCATCGGCTGGTATGCAGGACTGCGTCCGCTGCTGCAGCCCGGCACCAAGAAGGGCACGGGCTCCTCCAAGGTCAGCCGCGAGCACACCGTGGCCAGCCCGATCCCCGGCCTGACCGTCATCGGCGGCGGCAAGCTGACCACATACCGCGTCATGGCCAAGGATGCCGTGGACTTCGCCATCGGCGATCGTGCCAAGGATTTGCCCTGCATCACCGACGAGATTCCTCTCATGGGGGCTGTAGGCGAAGGCGCGACACGGCGCTCGATGCCCGCCTTGCAGGCGAAGTTCGGCTGGAGCGACATGATCGTCGACCACCTGATGCACCGCTACGGATCGATGATGTTCGAGTTGCTGGACCTGATCGAGGCCGACCCTTCGTTGGCCGAGCCGCTCGCTGAGGCGCCGGCTTACTTGCGCGCGGAAATCGCCTACGCATGCAGCCACGAAGGTGTGTTGCACATGGAGGACTTGATGATGCGCCGCACGCGGCTCATCTACGAGACCAAGCACAAGGGTGTGGGTGCACTGCCAGAAATTGCCGCGATCGCCGCAGACGTCTTGGGCTGGGACAGCGCACGGGAAGAGGCTGAAATCACGTCGTACCGCGAGCAGGCGAAAGCCGAGGAGCTTGCGGCAGAGCAGCCCGACGATGCCTCGGCGTCGAAGGCACGAGGGTTTGCCGGTGATCCGACGACACTTCAACCTGTCGGCTAAGTAGTCTGCACACGCACCATCAGCGGTGGCATCCGCCCCCGCCCTCACGTAGGACGAGAACGGAGACGGTTTTATGGGAGAAGTGTTTCTTCTTGAAGTAATGGGCACAGCAATGTTGTTGTTGCTCGGTTGTGGTGTGGTCGCGAACGCGATTCTGCCCAAGAACAAGGGTTTCAACGGCGGCTGGCTGTTGATTAACTTCGGTTGGGGCCTCGGCGTTTTCGCGGGCGTGTTCGTAGCCTTCAAGTCCGGCGCGCACATCAACCCGGCAGTCACCATTGGTCTCATTGCCAACGGTGCCGAGAACTTCGGCGGCGAAACTGCGCTGGAGATCAACTTCGTCAACACGTTGGTTTATATCTCCGCTCAGATGCTTGGTGCCTTCATCGGTGCTGTGCTCGCGTGGGCTGCATACAAGAAGCACTTCGACGAGGACGCCGACCCCGCTGTGAAGTTGGGCGTTTTCTCTACGGGTCCAGAGATCCGCAACTACGGCTGGAACCTGGTCACTGAGGTCATCGGCACATTTGTCTTGGTCTTTACCATCTTGGCCTTCGGCAACGCCCCGAACGAGCTCGGCCCGTTGGCCGTCGCGATGCTGGTTGTTGGTATTGGTGCCAGCCTCGGTGGCCCCACGGGATATGCCATCAACCCGGCCCGTGACCTCGGTCCACGTATCGCTCACTTTGTGTTGCCCATCCCAGGCAAGGGTTCAAGCGACTGGGCCTACTCGTGGGTGCCCGTTGTAGGTCCCCTCGTTGGTGGCGCACTGGCCGGCGTGCTCGCCTCAGCAGTCTTCTAAGCAGCGCCAGAACCTCGAGCTGTACCGCGCACCACAGGCGGGCGAGCAAACTTAGCCCTCGACCGCTTTGCTCGACCCGTTGCGTCGGACTCGTGTCCACCGCAACGGGTGCCATAGAAACCGCACAATGACGTGGAGGAAAAACACACATGGCCGACTATGTAATGTCAATCGATCAGGGCACCACCAGCTCGCGCGCAATCGTGTTCACGCACGCCGGCAAGATTCACTCGTCCGGGCAGAAAGAGCACGAGCAGATCTTCCCTAAGGCGGGCTGGGTCGAGCACGACGCCGCCGAGATCTGGAATAACGTCCGTGAAGTTGTGGCCCTGGCCCTGTCCAGCGGAAACATCACGCACAACGATCTGGCCGCCGTCGGTATCACCAACCAGCGCGAGACCGCTGTGGTGTGGGACAAGAACACCGGAGACCCGGTCTACAACGCCATCGTTTGGCAGGACACCCGCACCGACAAGATCGCCGCTGCGCTTGGTGGCGACGAGGGTGCCGAGAAGTACAAGGCCATCTGCGGTTTGCCGCTGGCGACCTACTTCTCTGGCCCTAAGGTCAAGTGGATCCTGGACAACGTCGATGGTGCCCGCGAGAAGGCCGAGAACGGCGACCTGATGTTCGGCAACACCGACACCTGGGTGCTGTGGAACATGACCGGTGGTCCCGATGGCGGTCAGCACGTGACTGACGTCACCAATGCGTCGCGGACGATGTTGATGGACCTTAAGACGCTGGATTGGGACGAAGGCACCGCCAGCGATTTCACCATCCCACTGTCGATGTTGCCGACGATCAAGTCCTCTTCCGAGGTCTACGGCGAGGGTCGTCAAGGTGGTCTCGTGCCCGGCGTGCCGATTGCCGGCATCCTCGGCGACCAGCAGGCCGCGACCTTCGGGCAGGCCTGCTTCGAAAAGGGTATGTCGAAGAACACCTACGGCACCGGCTGCTTCATGCTGCTCAACACCGGCACCGAGATCGTGCCCAGCGAGAACGGTCTACTGACCACCGTCTGCTACAAGATCGGTGACCAGCCGGCCATTTACGCACTCGAGGGCTCGATCGCTGTTGCCGGTTCGCTGATCCAGTGGCTGCGCGACAACATCAACATGATCGACGACGCCCCGCAGATCGAAGCCATGGCCGCTGGCGTCGACGACAACGGTGGCGCGTACTTTGTGCCTGCGTTCTCGGGTCTGTTCGCCCCGCACTGGCGCGACGATGCTCGTGGCGCAATCGTGGGTCTGACTCGGTTCGTGAACAAGGGCCACATCGCCCGCGCCGCCCTAGAGTCCACGGCCTTCCAGACCCGCGAGGTTCTGGACGCCATGAACGCCGACTCCGGTGTGAACGTGACCGAGCTGCGCGTAGACGGTGGGATGATCCAGAACGAGCTGCTGATGCAGTTCCAGGCCGACATCCTTAACGTTGATGTGGTTCGCCCCGAGATCGCTGAGACCACGGCGCTGGGTGCGGCATACGCAGCCGGTATCGCGGTCGGTTTCTGGTCCGGTGAGCAGGACGTCATCGACAACTGGAACGAAGGCAAGCGTTGGTCGCCGAACATGGCCGATGGCGAGCGCGATCGCCTCTACCGCCAGTGGAACAAGGCCGTTACCAAGACCCTCGACTGGGTCGACGACGACGTCGAGTCGCAGGCCTGATCAGCCTCGACGCATAGCGATGAGTGCCCGGGTCCCCACGCAGGGGATCCGGGCACTCGTCATTTGCCTGGTGCGAATCCCACTCTCGCGAAAGGGCCGTATACCTACGCCCTACGGTCCGACTTCAGCGCCACACATCAAGATGGGCTGGGTCATGTTGGTGTTGTCGAGCACCCACGTGGCCTGTTGACTCGGGCACTGTTCGAGGTAGAACCGCTGCGCCGCCGCAGACTCATCGACGTCATCAGGGCCAGGACCGGGTGTAGGCCCGTCCACGAATAGCGACGCATCCCAAGCGTCGTTGAGTTCGGGGCGATGCAAGAAGGGCCCGTCAACGAGCAACACGGCGTCGGCAGAAGGTTCAATTGCGTCCAGGAGCACCGCCTCATGTGCCCGCGAGTCGTAGATCCCGGGACAGATCTCAATCCCGGATCTAAAGGGCAGCAAGGTGCGGCGTCGAAAAGCCTCGTAGTCGTAGCGACCGTGATACTCGGCTTCCCACAACTCGGCACCGGCCGAGCGGTGCAGATGCGCGTTCGCAAACCCGTCCATGGCGACCCGCACCACTTCCCGACCGGCCAGCCGCTCGGCCAAGGCTGCGAGTTCGGCGGCCACCTGGGACGTGCCAGCGGTCGCCGCACCGTCAATACCCACCACGGCCCGTTCCCCCGGCTTGGTCCCCATAACCAGGCCGAGGAGGTCCACCAGCACGAGTTGACGCACGGGCACGAAGCCTGCAAACGACATTCGGCGGACTAGCTGACGGTGATGGTTGGCGCACCTGCTGAGCTAGTGGCTCCCTCGTCCCCGTCTTTTTCCATCTCTTCGGCCAGGCGCATGGCCTCTTCGATCAGCGTCTCCACAATCTGCGACTCCGGCACGGTCTTGATGACCTCACCCTTGACGAAGATCTGCCCCTTGCCGTTACCACTAGCGACGCCGAGGTCAGCTTCTCGGGCCTCCCCCGGGCCGTTGACGACGCAACCCATGACCGCCACCCGCAGAGGCACTTCCATGCCTTCAAGCCCGGCGGTGACCTCCTCGGCCAAGGTGTACACGTCCACCTGAGCGCGTCCGCACGAGGGACAAGAGACAATCTCGAGTTTGCGCGGCCGCAGATTCAGGCTCTGCAAGATCTGATCGGCGACCTTGACTTCTTCGACCGGCGGGGCCGACAGGGAGACACGGATGGTGTCGCCGATGCCCTGCGAGAGCAATGCGCCGAACGCGACCGACGACTTGATGGTGCCCTGGAAGGCCGGCCCGGCCTCGGTTACCCCGAGGTGTAGCGGCCAGTCCCCGGCTTGGGAGAGCAATTCGTAGGCCCGCACCATAACAACGGGATCGTTGTGCTTCACCGAAATCTTGAAGTCGCGGAATCCGTGTTCTTCGAAGAGCGACGCCTCCCAGACCGCTGACTCTACGAGAGCCTCGGGGGTGGCTTTGCCGTACTTTTCCATGATTCGCCGGTCGAGCGATCCCGCATTGACGCCAATCCGGATAGAGACCCCGGCGTCACTGGCCGCCCGAGCGATCTGCTTGACCTGATCGTCAAACTTGCGGATGTTCCCGGGGTTGACCCGCACGGCCGCGCAGCCAGCGTCGATCGCGGCAAACACGTACTTCGGTTGGAAGTGAATGTCGGCAATGACCGGGATCTGCGACTTTCTGGCGATCGCAGGCAGCGCCTCGGCATCGTCCTGGCTGGGGCAGGCCACCCGCACGATGTCGCAACCGGTCGCGGTCAACTCTGCGATCTGCTGCAGCGTGGCGTTGATATCGGTCGTCGGAGTGGTGGTCATGGATTGCACCGAGATGGGTGAGTCACCGCCGACCTCAACTTTGCCTACCTTGATCTTGCGCGTCTTGCGCCGCGGGTTAAGCACAGGCGGCGGGGCGGCGGGCATGCCGAGGGAGATGGGGGTGCCAACAGTCATGACCTCAGTATCGCCCACGAGGCTGGCGAAACGCTGACCGGTATGCCGCGTCGGAGCCAACCGCCTATCCGGCGAGGCGAATCGGGTTGACCAGGTCTGCATACATCAGCAGTAGGGTCATCCCGATCAAAGCGATAGCGACCGAATACGCCACCGGCAGAGCCTTGGCGATATCCACCGGGCCGGGGTCGGGCAGCCCACGCATCCGCGCGTACGTCTTCTTCGTGCCCTCCCACAGAGCCCCCGCGACGTGGCCCCCGTCCAAGGGCAGCAGCGGAATCATGTTGAACACAAACAGCGCGATGTTCAAGGACGCGAGCAGCGACAACAGGAGGACCATCCTCGATGAGAACGATTCGGTCAGCGGGCCGAAGTCCCCAGACGTCACCTCCCCGGCGACGCGTCCTACGCCTACGACGGACATCGGTCCCTCGCTGTCGCGCTCGCCCCCGCCAAACGCGGCCTGGAAGACCCCGACCAACTTCTCCGGCAACTTCAAGAAGATGCCCGCCGTGTCCTTCAGCGCTCCCCCGACGAAGGCAGGAGCCTCACTCAGTGGCGCAGGGACGTAAGTGAAGGATCCGCTGGCTCCCAGGAAGCTGACGTCACCGATCACCGGCTCGCCTGCGGCGTCGACTTGGACGGTGCCATCGGGGTTGCGGACGCCGAGTTGCCGCGTGACCAGATCCGCAGTCAAGGTCTGTTGGGTGCCGTCTCGGTCAATGAGCAGAGTCGCCCGGGAGCCGGCGTTTTGCAGTTCGTATGACGTCACTGCCCACTCGCTGACGGGCGTGCCGTTGACGGCCAAGATGGTGTCGCCCGCTTCGAGACCCGCCTCGTTGGCTGGAGCAGCGGGTTGGCCCTCGCAGTCGGTGACGGCCGGATCAGTCGGCGCACACACCGACACAGCCGAGACGGTGTTGGTGATCTGCGGCAACCCGTAGATCGTCATGATCCCGGTCAACAGCACGGTGGCTATGACGAGGTTCATGAACGGACCGCCGAGCATGATGATCACCCGCTGCCAGACGGGGAGCTTGTAGAAAACTCGGTCCTCATCGCCGGGGCCGACCTCGTCGAGAGACTCGGCTCGGACCTGCTCGGTCATCTGGCCCCAGCGCCCCGTTGTGGACGTGCGCAACTTGCCGTCGTCTTGAGGCCGCGGTGGGAACATGCCGATCATGCGGATGTAGCCGCCGAGCGGAATCGCCTTTACTCCGTATTCGGTCTCGCCTCGGCGCGTAGACCACAGGGTGGGGCCGAAACCGACCATGTATTGCGTGACCTTGACACCGAACTTTTTGGCCGGCACCAGGTGGCCAATCTCGTGCAGCCCGATAGAGGCGGCTATCCCGACCACCATTAACAAAACCCCGACGAGGTACAGCATTAGCGACGTCCGTTCATCTCATCAGTATGGGTGCCCATGGTGGCCTTAACCCTGAACTGCCATCATCGCTGCAGCCTCGGACCTGGCCCACGCGTCTGCGGCCAGCACCTGATCCACACTCTCCACCACTTCAACCGCTGAGGCGTCCTGAGAGTTCCGGCCAAGAGTCTTCCTGCTCGCTGCAGGCGATCCGTGCGTCTCCAAGACGCGCGTGACGGTCTCGACGATTGCCGGGAAACTGATCTCGCCCGCGTGGAAGGCCGCGACGCAGGCTTCGTTGGCCGCGTTATAGACAGCCGGATGGGTGCCGCCTGCCCTCCCCGCTTCTCGCGCGAGGTGCACCGCCGGGAAGGCTGCGTCGTCCAGGGGCATGAACTCCCATGTGCTGGCCTTCGTCCAGTCGCACGGCACGTCCACCGCACTAAGTCGATCGGGCCACGAGAGCCCCAGGCCTATCGGAACCAGCATCCGCGGCGGCCCCATCTGGGCGATCGTTGAGCCGTCCACGAATTCGACCATCGAGTGAATCTGCTGCTGCGGGTGCACAACGACGTCAAGGGCGTCATACCCGATGTCGAAGAGGTAATGCGCCTCGATGATTTCCAGGCCCTTGTTGACCAGGGTCGCGGAGTTGGTGGTGATCACGGTGCCCATCGAGAAATTCGGGTGCTTGAGCGCCTGGGCGGGTGTGACCTCGCGCAGTTGCTCGGCGCTCCACCCTCGGAACGGCCCGCCGCTTGCCGTCAGCACTAACCGCTTCACTTCATCGCGCTGCCCGGCCCGCAGGCATTGCGCTACAGCGCTGTGTTCGGAGTCGACGGGCACGATCTGCCCCGGTGCAGCGGCTCGGATGACGAGGTCGCCGCCGACGATCAGGGACTCCTTGTTGGCGAGCGCGAGAGTACTGCCTACCTCCAGCGCGGCGAGGGTGGGTCGCAGCCCGATGGAGCCGGTCATGCCGTTGAGCACGACGTCAACGCCCATCGACGCCACCTGCGTCGCTGCCTCAGGCCCGGTGATGATGCGCGGGGCAAAGCCGACGCGCCGGCGCTCGGAGGCAACGTGGGCGATGGCGTCAGCGAGTTCTCCGGCGACGTCCGCCCGCGCCACACCGACTACGTCCACGCTCAACTGGACGGCTTGGCGGGCCAACAACTGCACGTCGCTCCCGTTGGCGCAGATGCCCTGCACGGAAAAACGTTCGGGGTTGGCCTCGACCACGTCAATGGCCTGGGTGCCAATCGACCCGGTCGATCCCAGTAGGGCCACGGTTCGTTGCGTCGTCACCGGCCCATTGTGTCCCCCGCTACGCTTACCTCGATACGCTCACCTCTCATGAGAGCCGCCCGCACGCCCGCCTCGTCTACCTCTATGCCCTACGAGGTGAAGAGCGACGAAGACCTCCGCGCTGTGCTTGATTCGGGTATGCCGCTTGCTGGCGCGCGCTTCCAAGGTCTCGACTTGCGCGAGCACGAGGAGGCGTTGCTGGCTCGTCGCAACCTGCAGGGGCTGATCGTGCTCGGCGGCGAGCTGTCGGCCCGTCTGGAGCAGCATCTGCGTCGCCACGGGGCCGTGATCTTCCCGACCGATCCGCAGGTGCCGGTACGTACTTACCGCGGCTCGCTGTATACCCCGGAGGAGTTGTACGCAGGGCTCGAGAGCGACGGATACGCCGAAACGGTCGATGCCCGCGCCTACCGCTGGTCCCAAGATGCATCCATCCGTCACGACGCCTAAGTCAGCGTGTTAAGGGCCATCCATGACGACTCGATGGGTGATGCGCTCTTCACGCTCTTACAAGGTCGGCGGTCGGTCGGCGTCATGGGCGGGCACGCGCTGGCTCGAGGGACGTCTAACTTTGCCGACGCTGCACGTTTAGGCCACCAACTTGCATTCAGCGGCCACGTGGTCTTGACCGGCGGTGGACCAGGAGCGATGGAGGCAGCGAACCTCGGTGCCTGGGCCGCCGACCAAGAAACGCTAGATCGCGCATTGGCCGACGTGGCTGCTGAGCCTAGTGGTATGTCTCCAAAATAGTTAGGCAGTTCTGGTAGACTGGAGTATGTCGAAAGCTGCTGAGGCCTTGCCCCTGACTGAGCCGCAGCGTGAGGTTCTCGAAACGTTGTCGGTCTCACGGACT
>JAABUN010000668.1_pt1 | contig 85253 bp, 79 predicted proteins | sample 5559311 | NCBI WGS metagenome assembly JAABUN01 (sample SAMN10711877, study PRJNA513370) | rock metagenome | isolation source: Antarctica rocks | place: Antarctica: Victoria Land, Siegfried Peak sud
GGTGTCCAGGTCGGCGTCCACGCGAACCTCCTGTTCGGCGTCGGGTTCCAACGCCGATCCTGGGCACCCTCCACGCGTTCCTCAGCGCAACACGCCGCACCAACCCTTGGAATCGGTCATCTAGACGTGGTGGGGATCGCCGTCCCGGCCGCCTCGGCGGTGGAGCAGATGGCCGTGCACCGCCGACCCGTCGTCGAGACGCAGCCGACGGGCCCGGCGGCACTGGCCTACGCCGAGCTGTGGGCGCACCTGCGCCGGCTGCTGTAGCCCGGCGCGGGCCTCGCTGCCGCGTTGGGTGAGCGGGTGCGCCTAGTGGAAGGACTCGCCGCAGGCGCAGGAGCCGCCCGCGTTCGGGTTGTCGATGGTGAAGCCTTGCTTCTCGATCGTGTCGACGAAGTCGATGGTGGCGCCCGCGAGGTAGGGCACGCTCATCCGGTCGACGACGACCTTTACGGCCTCGCCGTACTGCTGCACGGCGTCGCCGTCGAGCGAGCGCTCGTCGAAGAAGAGCTGGTAGCGCAGGCCCGAGCAGCCGCCGGGCTGCACCGCCACGCGAAGGGCCAGGTCGTCACGACCCTCCTGCGCGAGCAGCGACTGCACCTTGGAGGCGGCCGGGTCGGTCAGCACCACCCCGGTCAGGGTCGTGTCGACGGCGGCGTCGGCGGTGGGCGTGTCGGTGGTCTGCGGGGCGGTCATCGAAGCCTCCGGGAGGTCGGTCGTGGGGCGTACGGGCGGTTCTCATGCTGTCAACGCACGAGCCCGCCGGTCCCTTCCACTCTCGCACGCCAGGGCCCTTCCCTCATCGCGACCACTGGCGGGCGACCCGTGCCGTCATCCAGCGCAGGGCCGCCGCGGCCTCGCCGAGCGCCCGGTCCCGTCCCACCTGCTCCACGAGCGAGTGCGTCTCGCTCAGGCCGGCCGCCGCCAGCTCGCGCCGCCCCGCCCGGACCTCGCCGGCCAGCACGAGGCACGGGACCGCGGCCTGGGCGGCGGCGGCTGCCACCCCGCCGACGACCTTGCCGGTCAGACTCGTCGCGTCCAGGACTCCCTCGCCCGTGACGACGAGTTCTGCCTGCGCGACGCGCTCGGGCAGGCCCACCAGCTCCTGCACCATGGCCAGGCCGCTGGCCCGCCGTGCGCCGAGCGCGAGCAGCGCTGCGCCGAGCCCGCCGGCCGCCCCGGCTCCTGCCTCGTCCCGCACCCGCACGTCGAGGAACGGCTCCAGCGCATCGGCCCAGCGCTCGAGTGCGGCGTCGAGCCGGGCGACGGCCTCGCGGTCGGCGCCCTTCTGCGGGCCGTAGACCGCGCTGGCTCCCCGCAGCCCCAGCAGCGGGCTGTCGACGTCGGTGGCGGCGACCAGCTCGACGTCCGCCAGCCGCGGATCGAGCGCGCCCACCAGGTGGTCGAGCTCCCGCAGCGCCGCGCCGCCGCCGTCGAGCCTGCGCCCGTCGGCGTCGTGCCGCGACACCCCGAGGGCGGCGAGCAGGCCTGCCCCGCCGTCGTTGGTGGCGCTGCCGCCCAGCCCGACCACGATCTTCTCGGCGCCGGCGTCGAGCGCTGCGGTGACCAGCTGGCCGACGCCGTAGGTGGTGGTGCGGGCGGGGTCGCGCTCGGCGGCGGCGAGCAGGTGGAGACCGCAGGCCTCGGCCGACTCGATCCAGGCCGTCGTCCCGTCCAGCAGCCACCGAGCGCTCGTCGGCCGGGCGAGCGGGTCCTCGACGTCGAGACGGCGCACCCGTGCCGTCGGCAGCGCGGCTGCGACGACCTCGACCAGGCCCGGCCCGCCGTCGGACAGCGGCGCGAGGTCGAGGACGTCGCCCGGTGCCGTGTCGGACCAGCCGTCGGCCATCGCCCTCGCGGCCTCGGCGGGAGACAGCGTGCCGCCGAACCCGTCGGGAGCGAGCAGCACGCGCATGCCGCCAGCCTGCCCGGCGGGAAGGCGAGCAGCCCTGTCGACGTTCTCGTCTGTGCGACACTATCTCCGCCCACCGGACGAGGAGACGCCATGACCAGCCCCGCCACCACCGCTTCGACCCCGGCCGACCTCGAGCTCCTGCCGGGGGTCGAGCCCACCGCGCTCGCCCTGCTCCTGCTCGGTCGCGGCAGCGACCCGTCCTCCGAGCGCGGGGTCGAGTGCCCCGGCGACCTGCCGCACGCCTCCGACCCGACGCTGGTCGCCCGGGCCGCGGCGGCCAAGGCCGCGCTCGGCGATCGGGTCTTCGTGCTGGGGCACCACTATCAGCGCGACGAGGTGATCGCCTTCGCCGATGTCACCGGCGACAGCTTCCGGCTCGCGCAGCAGGCCGCCGCGCGCCCCGAGGCCGAGTTCGTCGTGTTCGCCGGCGTGCACTTCATGGCCGAGTCGGCCGACCTGCTCACCGCACCGGAGCAGAAGGTGCTGCTGCCCGACCTCGCGGCCGGCTGTTCGATGGCCGACATGGCCGCGATCGAGCAGGTCGAGAGCTGCTGGGACGTGCTCGTCGACGCCGGCGTCGCGGACAGCGTGGTTCCGGTGACGTACATGAACTCGACCGCCGCGATCAAGGGCTTCACCGGTCGGCACGGCGGCACCGTGTGCACCTCGTCCAACGCCGAGCGCGCGCTGCGCTGGGCCCTCGACAAGCCAGGCGGCGGCAAGGTGCTGTTCCTGCCCGACCAGCACCTCGGACGCAACACCGCGGTCCTGCAGCTGGGCATGGAGCTCTCCGACTGCGTCGTGTTCGACCCGCACCGGCCGAACGGCGGGCTGTCGACCGAGCAGTTGCGCGACGCCACGATGATCCTGTGGAAGGGCCACTGCTCGGTGCACGGCCGCTTCACCACCGACTCCGTACTCGACGTACGCGAGAGGGTGCCGGGCGTCACCGTGCTCGTGCACCCCGAGGTGCGTCACGAGGTGGTGCTCGCCGCCGACCAGGTCGGCTCGACCGAGTACATCATCAACACCCTGCGAGACGCCCCGGCCGGCAGCGCCTGGGCGATCGGCACCGAGCTGAACCTCGTGCGCCGCCTAGCGAGGGAGCACCCCGACAAGACGGTCGTCTTCCTCGACAAGACCGTCTGCTTCTGCTCGACGATGAACCGCATCGACCTGCCGCACCTGGTGTGGACGCTCGAGTCGCTCGTCGAGGGACGGGTCGTCAACCAGATCAGCGTCGAGCCGTCGGTGGCCGCGCACGCCCGCCGGGCTCTCGAGCAGATGCTGGCCCTGCCGTGAGCGCAGATCGTGGGGTAGCGGTGAGCGAGCGTCTGGGAAACCCGTGAGCGGTCCGGCCCGCCTATCGTGGCGGGGGTGAGCACTCCGGGTCCGGCGCCGGCCGGCAAGGGCCGACCGACCCCGAAGCGCAGCGCCTCCTCGCGCCGGCACACCGGACCGGTCGCTCCGCCGCCGCGCACCCGCAAGGAGGCCGCGCAGCGCCGGCGCGTAGAGCAGACCGCCGGCCGCACCGGCAAGGGCGGTGCGTCGAGCGCCGGGCCGCGGCTGCTCAAGCGTGACCTCGGGCCGGTGCGTGCGCTCGTGCGCGACGTGGTCGACGGCCGGCGCACGCTGGCCGCGCTGCTGCTGCCGCTGGCGCTGCTCATCGTGCTGGCGCAGCTGAGCACCAGCCGCCGACTGATCGACATCACCTTCACGATCTGGGTGCTCGGCCTGTTCGCAGTGCTGCTCGACTCGGTCGTCACCGGCCTGACGATCATGCGTCGGGTGCGTGCGGAGCACCCGCAGGAGGGGCGGCTCGGCCGGCACGTCGGCTACGGGCTGATGCGCGCGACGGTGTTCCGGCGCTGGCGGGTGCCGAAGCCGCAGGTCGCGCCGAGACCGCTGCGCTCCTGAGGTTGCAGTTTCGACACATGGCGTGGCTGGAGGCCCCGCCCAGCGCTTCACTGGCTACGGTGCTCGGGTGCTTCGACGACGATCTGCTCCTGTCCTGCTCGCCTGCTGCCTGCTGCTGGGCGCGCTGAGCGCCTGCACGCAGAGCACCGCGAGCACCGACGCGGCGGGTGGTGGTGGGGGCAGCGACACCGGCAGCGGCACCTCGCCGTCGGCCAGTCCGTCGCCCTCGCCGAGCCCGTCGCCGAGCCCGTCACCGCAGCCGATCCTGCTGCCGCGCGGCGGACAGACGATCTTCCCCAAGTACACCGTCGTCATGGACTACGGCACCGCCGAGACCGATGCGCTGGGGGTCCTCGGCGAGGTGCCGCCCGAGCAGGCCGGCGCCGAGCTCAGCAAGCGGGCCGCGCCCTTCGAGGCCGCCTCCGGCCGGCCGGTGCTGCCGGCGTTCGAGCTCATCACCACCGTCGCGCAGGCCAAGGCCGGCAAGGACGGCAGCTACTCCTACGGCATCCCGATGGAGGAGATCCAGAACTACCTGGACGCCGCCCGCAAGGCCAAGATGCTGCTGGTGCTCGACTTCCAGCCCGGCCGGGAAGACTTCCTGACGCAGGTCAAGCGCTACGAGAAGTTCCTGCTCGAGCCCGAGGTCGGCATCGCGCTCGACCCCGAGTGGGTGCTCAAGCCCGGCCAGCGCCCGACCCGCCAGGTCGGAACGACCAACGCCGCCGACATCAACAAGGTCTCGGCCTACCTCGCCGGCCTGGTCAAGGACAACAACCTGCCCGAGAAGCTGTTCATCGTGCACCAGTTCCAGGTGCGCATGATCCCCGACCGCGCCAGCATGCTCGACCGGCCGGGGTTGGCCACCGTCATCCACATCGACGGCTTCGGCAACCAGCAGCTCAAGAAGGAGACGTACGGGATCCTGTCGGCCAAGGACGGCGCGCAGCGGCCGAACGGCCAGCTCCACAACGGCTTCAAGCTGTTCATCGACGAGGACACCAACATGATGACGCCCAAGGAGGCGATGGCGCTCGTGCCCCAGCCCGAGCTCATCACCTACCAGTAGCCGCGCCCGTTAGCGTTGGCGCCATGAGGTTCCGGCGCCTGGGGCGCAGCGGTCTGAAGGTGTCCGAGATCAGCTACGGCAACTGGCTGACGCACGGCTCGCAGGTGGAGGCCGAGCAAGCCACCGCCTGCGTGCACGAGGCGCTCGACGTCGGCATCACGACCTTCGACACCGCCGACGTCTACGCCGGCACGCGAGCCGAGACGGTGCTCGGCGAGGCGCTGAAGGGCACCCGGCGCGAGTCGGTCGAGCTGTTCACCAAGGTCTACTTCCCGACGGGCAGCGGACCCAACGACCGCGGGCTGTCCCGCAAGCACATCATGGAGTCGTGCCACGCCTCGTTGCGCCGGCTGCAGACCGACTACGTCGACCTCTACCAGGCCCACCGCTTCGACCACGAGACCCCGCTCGAGGAGACGCTGCGCGCCTTTGACGACCTCGTGCGCGCCGGCAAGGTGCACTACATCGGCGTGAGCGAGTGGCGCGCGGAGCAGATCGAGGCCGCGCTGACGATCGCCGACGACATGGGGCTGGACCGCATCGTGTCGAACCAGCCCCAGTACTCGATGCTGTGGCGGGTCATCGAGCCCGAGGTCGTCCCGCTGTGCGAGCGCGAGGGCATCGGCCAGGTCGTCTGGTCGCCGATCGGCCAGGGCGTCCTGACCGGCAAATACCAGCCCGGCCAGCAGCCGCCGGAAGGCTCGCGGGCCACCGACGCCAAGGGCGGCTCGGACATGATCTCGCAGTGGATGCGCGACGAGGTGCTCACCGCGGTCCAGAAGCTCGTACCGCTCGCCCTGCAGGCCGGCATGTCGATGGCGCAGCTGGCCATCGCCTGGACGCTCGCGAACCCGAACGTCAGCTCGGCGATCGTCGGTGCCTCACGTCCGGAGCAGGTCCGCGACAACGCGGCCGCGGCCGGCAAGGAGATCGGCAGCGACCTGCTCGCCGCCATCGACGAGGCCCTCGCGGGCGTGGTCACGAGCGACCCGGCCCGCACGACCAGCCCGTCCAAGCGACCCTGAGGCCGGCTCAGACCGGGCTGTCGAGACCCATCGCGCCGTAGACCTCGCGATCGTCCTCGAACAGGCTCACCTGCGCGACGCCGGCGTCGAGCAGCTCGCGCCAGGTCTCGCCGATCCAGCTCTCGGCGTCGGCCTGGTTGGGGAACTCGGGCGAGGGCGTGGCCTGCGGCGGGCTCACCTGCGCACCGGTGCTGTCCTCGTAGCGCCAGGTCCATGCCATGCGGTGCCTCCTCGGTGCGGCGGGGGGCGTCCAGCCTTGCAGACCGGGGCCGTGGGCGCCGGCATGCGGTTGGCTGTGGGCCATGCGCGTGCGGCTGCTCGGCACCGGTTCCAGCGACGGCTGGCCCAACGCGTGGTGCGTCTGCGCCTCGTGCCGCGCGGCTCGCGCGCAGGGGGTGCTGCGTGGGCAGAGCTCGGCGCTCGTCGACGACCGGCTGCTGCTCGAGCTGGGGCACGACGGGGTGCGTGCGGCGGCAGGTAGCGGCGCGCTCGCGGGCGTCGAGGCGGTGCTCGTGACCCATGCGCATCCCGACCACCACGCCGCGCCGGCGTGGATGTGGCGAGGCTGGGCAGCCGGTCGGCGTCCGCTGACGCTGCTGGCCCCGCCCGCGGTGCTGGCCGACGCCGCGCCCCTGCTCGACGACCGGGTGAAGGCGGTCGCCGTCCACCCCGGTGACGCGCTGCAGGTCGCCGGCTACGACGTGCGGGCGCTGCCGGCCACGCACGGCGGCCCGGACGCCGGGCCGGCCGTGCTCTACGACCTCACCGGGCCGGACGGCCGCCGGCTGCTGTGGGCCACCGACACCGGGGTGCTCGGCGAGCAGGCGCTGCAGCTGGCGCAGGGCCGCGCGTATGACGCGGTGCTGCTCGACCTCACCAGCGCGCACCTGCCGGCGCACCACGACCTGGTCACCTGGCCGCGGCAGGTGGCCGAGCTGCGCCGCCGAGGTGCGATCGTCGACGGCACGAGCGTGCACGCGGTGCATCTCGGCCACGACAACCCGCCGCCGGACGAGCTCGACGCGCTGCTCGCCGGCTGGGGCGCCTCGGCGGTGCGCGACGGGCAGGTGCTCGAGCTGGGCGAATCGCGTGTCCTGGCAGTCGGTTCGGCGCCGGACCCGCACCGGGTGCTGGTGCTCGGTGGCGCCCGGTCGGGCAAGAGCGCCTGGGCCGAGCAGCGCCTGTCCGCCGAGCCGGCGGTGACCTACCTCGCGACAGCCGGGGAGCGACCAGGCGACGCCGCGTGGGCCGCGCGGGTGCGCGCCCACGCGAGCCGCCGTCCGGCGGGTTGGCGCACGCTCGAGTCGGCGGCTGTGGCGACCGAGCTTGCCGCCGGGCACCCGGCGCTGCTCGTCGACGACCTGGGCGGCTGGCTCACCCGGGTGATCGACGAGGCCGGCGCCTGGAACGGCCCGACCGAGGCGGTGCGCGACGCCTGCGAGGCGCTCGTGGCCGCGTGGCGCACGTGCGCGACGACGGCCGTGCTCGTCGCCCCCGAGGTGGGGTCCGGCGTCGTCCCCGCGACGGCCGCCGGAGGACTGTTCCGCGACCTGCTCGGGGCGCTCACGACCCGGCTCGCCGCCGCGGCCGACGAGGTGGTGCAGGTCGTGGCGGGCCTGCCGCGGGTGCTGCGGTGACCGAGCCGGTGCCCACCCCGGCCGAGGTCGACGCCGTGCCGGACCGACGGCTGGGCCGGCTGCGCGAGCCGCTGCGCTGGCTCGCCGCCGCGCAGGGCGCCTGGCCACCGCACGAACCAGCGCAGGTGCGCACGGTGAGCGACGGAGGCGACCGCGCCGACGACGCAGGCCTGGCCGGCGGCCGGGCCGGCGGCCGGGCGGAGGCCGACGCGCTGGCCGACAGCGGCGCCGACCTCGTCGTCCTGTCCTGCACCGGCGACCCCGTCCCGGCGCTGGTCGCCTGCGCCGTGCTGCTCGACCTCGACCCGGTGCACGCCGTCGGCAGCAGCGGCGACCCGGCCACCTGGGCCCACCAGGTCGTCGCCGTGCGGCGCGGCCTGCTGACCTGCCGGGCGCTGCTCGCCGAGCCGGCGGCACTGCTCGACGCGCTCGACGCCCCGCCGCTCAGCCGGGTCACCGGCCTGCTGGTGCAGGCCGCCGCGCGCCGCACCCCCGTCGTGCTCGACGGTTCGGCGGTCGCCGCCGCCGCGGCGCTCGTGGGCGAGCGGCTGACCCCGGGCGCCTCCGCCTGGTGGCTCGCGGGGGCCACACCCGCCGGCGCGGCCGCGCAGGAGGCGCTGGACGCGCTCGGCCTGGTCCCGCTGCTCGAGCTCGGGCTGGACCTGCCCGGGACCGGCGGCCTGGCCCTCGACCTGCTGCGCTGGGCCGTGGCGCGCCAGCGTGAGCTGCTGACCGCCGGTGGGTGAGCGGCTGCCCGGCGTCCGGCTCGCCCTGACGACGCTGACCGTGCTGCCGGTCCGCGGCCCCGAGCTGCTGGACCGGCGCGCAGCCGGCACGGCGATGCGACTCGCGCCCGCCGTCGGGCTGCTGCTCGGCGGCCTCGGCGCGGCGCTGCTGGCCGTGCTGGACGCGCTGACCGACGGTCCGCCGCTGCTGGCCTGCGCAGGCGCCATCGGCGTGCTTGCGCTGCTGACGCGTGGCCTGCACCTGGACGGACTGGCCGACCTCGCCGACGGGCTCGGCACGCACGGCCCGCCCGAGCGCGCCCGCGATGTCATGAAGCAGCCGGACGTCGGTGCGTTCGGCGTCGTCGCGCTCGTGCTCGTGCCCCTCGTGCAGGTGTCGGCGCTGCTGGCCTGCGCCACGGCCGGTCGCGGGCCGGCCGCTCTCGTGCTAGCGGCCGGCACCGGACGCCTCGCGGTGACCGCTGCCTGCACCGCTGCTACCCCGGCGGCGACCTCGACCGGGCTCGGCGCGCTGGTGGCCGGCACGGTGCGTCGCGGTGAGCCGACCGTCCTGGCTGTGGTCGTCGTCGCCGGCGGAACACTCTGGGCGCTGCTGGACGGTCAGCCGGTGCTGCTGCCCGGCCTCGCGGTGGTCGTCGCCCTGGTGACCGCGACGCTGCTGCGCCGGCACGCCGTGCGCCGGCTGGGCGGCATCACCGGCGACGTGCTCGGCGCACTGGTCGAGGTCGCGACGACAGCGACCCTCGTCGTGCTGGCGCTGTCCTGGGCCGGCTGAGGGCTGCACCGACGCCCGCAGAGCGTCGGCGCGCTCGCTCAGGGCTCGAACTCGTCCTCGCGGTCGACGAGCGAGTACGCCGCTTGACGCACGTAGCCCACCGGTGTCGATCTCCTGGTCGGCGCTTCAGCAGCCGACACGCCGGCGTGTCACCTGCCGGGGCGCCAATAGGGAGATCATTCTCGGTGGGCGAGGGCCTCACCACAGGCAGGACTGGACCCAGCAGCGACAGGCGATCCCGACGCTCAGCGCACGTGCGACGCGACGAACGGCGGGCGCACCGCCTTGACCCGGGACGGGCGGCCGCGCACGTCCAGGCTCAGCTCGTCGCCGACCTCGACATCCGGCGGCAGCAGCGCGAGGGCGATCCCGATCCGGCGGGTGGGCGAGAAGGTGCCGCTCGTGACCTCGCCGATCACCTCGTCACCCCGCAGCACGTCCATGTGGGCGCGCGGGATGCCGCGCTCGAGGGCCTCCAGGCCCCACAGCACCCGTCGCGGACCCCGCTCGCGCTCGGCCAGCAGCGCCGCGCGACCCCAGAAGCGCTCCTTCTTCCAGCCGACGGCCCAGGCCGAGCGGGCCTGCACCGGCGTGATCTCGAGCGAGAGGTCCTGGCCGTGCAGCGGGTAGCCCATCTCGGTGCGCAGCGTGTCGCGGGCGCCGAGGCCGCACGGCAGCACGCCGAAGCGCTCACCCTCGCGCACCAGCGCGTCCCACAGCGGACCGGCCTCGTCCCAGCGCGGCAGCAACTCGAAGCCGAGCTCACCGGTGTAACCGGTGCGGCAGACGACGACGGGGTCGCCCTGCCAGTGCGCGCCGGTGAAGCTCATGTAGTCGTGTTCGGTCGGCAGCCCCAGGGCGGCGACGAGCGCGCGGCTGCGCGGACCCTGCACCGCGAGCACGGCCAGCGTGCGGTGCAGGTCCTGCACCTCGATGCCGGGCACGTCCTTGGCGTCGGCCGCGAGCCGGCCCACCACCTGGCTCGAGTTGGCGGCGTTCGGGATGAGGAAGACCTCGTCCTCGCTGCGGACGTAGGCGATCAGGTCGTCGGCGACGCCGCCCGTCTCGTCGTCGCAGCACAGCGTGTACTGCGCCTGGCCGACGCCGACGCGGCGCAGGTCGTTGGTCAGCCGGTCGTTGACGAAGTCGACCGCGCCGGCGCCGCGCGCGGTCCCCTCTCGCGTGCTCCGCACGACGCCCTTGCCGAGGTGGCTGACGTCGAACACGCCTACCGCCTCGCGCACGGCGAGGTGCTCCTTGAGCACGCCGCCGCCGGGGTACTCGATGGGCATCTGCCAGCCGCCGAAGTCGGCCATCTTGGCGCCGAGCGCCACGTGGCGGTCGTGGAGGGGTCCCTGCTGCAGCTGCGTCACGAGCGTGGAACCTAGTGCGCCGGTCAGGACGTGCAGCCGGGCAGCGCCGCCGCGAGCGCGTCGAGATCGGCCGGCTCCACCCAGGCCGCGGTCGAGACGCGCAGCACCGGCCGGTCGAGGTCGGCCGAGCGCGCGGTGGGCACCGCGCTCGTGACGAAGCCCCCTTCGAGCAGCGCGCAGCGGGTCGCGACGGGGGCTTCGTCACGAGCGTGGTGATGCCGGTCGGCTCGCCCGGGTCCTCGCGCACCGTCCAGCCGGCGACGCCGTCGAGCACCTGCCGGGCGTAGGCGGCGGCGGCCAGCGCGGCCGGGACGAGCTCGTCCGACCACTCGCGGGCGGCCGTGGCCAGACCGACCCGGCCGGCGACGTGCGCCTCGCCCGACTCCCACCGCTGCATGCCCTCGGCCATCGTCGGCATGAGCGTCGGGGGCTCGCGCAGCGCCTGCTGCACCGCCGGGTCGACGACGAGGAAGCCGACGCCCCGCGGACCGCACAGCCACTTGCGGGAGGTGCCGACGTAGGCGGCGCAGCCGGGGAGCACCGGTACCTGGCCGAGCGCCTGCGCGACGTCGAGCAGCAGCGGCGTGCCGGTGGCGAACACCTCCTCGACGGGCTGCGCGGTGCCGCGCTGGCTCGCCACCTGGGGGAAGGTGGCCAGGTCGAGCCCGTCCGGCACGCCGGTGATGCGGCCCAGATCGTCGGCGGGCAGCGGCACGAGGCGCCAGCCGCGCTCGGCCGCGAGGCGCGCGAGGCACCGTGCGTTCGCGCCGTACTCGCTGCCGGCGGTGCCGATGCGCGCGCCCCGCGGCAGCGGCCACGCGGCGAGGAGCGTCGCAAAGGCTGTCGCCGCGCCGTCGACAAAGGCGAGGTCTGACCCCGACAGGCCGAGCATCGCGGCCAGAGCGTGGCGGCCGGCGTCGACGTGCGCCGCCGACTCCTGCTGGGCCACGTAGCCGCCGACCTCGGCCTCGCGGTGCAGGTGCGCGACCTCGTCGTCCAGCACCTGCTGCGACACCCGGCCGCACCCGGCGACGTCGAGGTGCCCGACCGTCGACGGCAACCGGTTCTCGATCCACTCCTGTGCGTTCATGTCCGAGGCCTGCCCCGTGCACCGCTCGGCTCCCCCCGGCGCTGCCCCCGCAATCGCACTCGGGCGGGCAAACCGGTCAGGCCGGCTGCGACAGGCTGACGCCGAACGCGCCGCCGTCGTCGGTCCACCAGCGGGTCATCGTGAGCCCCGCCGCGGCCAACTCGTCGCGCACCCGCTCCTGCGTGAACTTCGCGCTGATCTCGGTGCGCAGCTGCTCGCCCTCGGCGAAGGTCACGGTCATGTCCAGCGCCTTCATGTGCACGTCCTGCTGCCGCAGCGAGCGCAGGCGCATCTCGATCCACTGCCGCTCGGCGTCCCAGGTCGCCAGGTGCGCAAAGGCCTCGACGTCGAAGTCGGCGTCGAGCTCGCGGTTCAGCACCCGCAGCACGTTGCGGTTGAACTCGGCGGTGAGCCCACCCGCGTCGTCGTAGGCGCCGAGCAGCCGGCCGGTGTCCTTGACCAGGTCGGTACCGAGCAGCAGCGCGTCGCCGGGCACGAGAGCCCCGGCGAGGTCGGACAGGAAAGCGGCCCGCTCGGCGGGCAGCAGGTTGCCGATCGTGCTGCCGAGGAACGCCACCAACCGTCGCCCGCCGGTGGGCAGCTCCGGCAGGTGCTCGGTGAAGTCGCCGACGACGGCCTGCACCTCGAGGCCCGGATACTGCTCCCCCACCGCCTTGCCCGCCATCCGCAGCACCGACTCGTCGACGTCGAAGGGCACGAAGCGGCGCAGCGTGCCGGCGCCGCGCAGCGCGTCGAGCAGCAGGCGCGTCTTGTCTGACGTGCCGCTGCCGAGCTCGATCAGCGTGTCGGCGCGGGTCGTCGCCGCGATCTCGTCGGCATGGGCAGCCAGCACCGCCCGCTCGCACTCGGTGGGATAGTAGGTGGGCAACCGGGTGATCTCGTCGAACAGCTCGGAGCCGCGGGCGTCGTAGAACCACTTGGGCGGCAACGTCTTCGGCGTAGCGCCGAGGCCGGCGCGCACGTCGGCCTCGAGCGCCTGCAGGTAGGCGTCCGGGCCGAGATGGGACTGCATCTCCATGGGGTCAGGCTCCTTCGATCGGGGTCACGGTCGGTGCGCCTGCGGCGGTGGCGACGAGCAGGCAGCGGTCGGGGACGTCGTTCCAGCCGGGCTCGTCGTCGTGCGGTTCCGAGGCGACGGTGGTGCCGGCCGCGTCGCGGCGCCAGCACAGCGTGTCACCCCAGGTGATCGCGACGACCGTACGTCCGTCGGTGGCCAGCACGTTGAGCCGCGCATCGGGCGCGACGGCGGCGGCGGCGCGTACCGCCCCCGCGACCGCTGCGGGAAGACCCTCGCCGAGCCGCTCGTCGACCAGGGCGGCCAAAAAGGCGCTGTCGACGGTGGAACCGATGCGCGCCAGCGCGGCCGCACTGACGAGCGGGGCCACCTGGGCCGCCGGCAGCCGTCCGTTGTGCGAGAGCAGCACGTCGCCGGCCAGCCGGAACGGCGCGCACGCCTCGGCGCCGCCCGGGCCACCGGCGGTGGCCGACCGCACGGCCCCCAGCACGCAGCCCGAGCGGATCACCCCCGCGATCGAGGCGAACGTCCGCTCGGCCCACATCGGTACGGCGTGCCGTACGCGCGCCGGCTCGGCGCGCGAGCCGTCGTACCAACCCACGCCGAAGCCGTCGGCGTTGACGGTGCCGTGGCGCTGGCGGCGCGGCGCCCACGACTGCCGCAGCAGTGAGCACGGCGGGTCGAGCAGCAGCTGCTGCAGCGTGCGCTGCTCGCCCAGCCAGGCTGTGTGCCTACACACGCGCCGCGGCGCTCACGCGTCGCGCGCCGTGCGGAAGCCGGCGAAGATTTGCCGGCGCACCGGCACGTCCCAGTTGCGGAACGTCGTGCGGACCGCGGACGGGTGCGTCGCCCACGAGCCGCCGCGCAGCACCCGGAACTCACCGCCGTAGAAGACCTCCGAGTACTCGGGATAGGGGAAGGCCCGGGTGCCCGGCCACGCCTCGAAACCCGAGGCGGTCCACTCCCACACCTCCCCGATCAGCTGCTCGGCGCCGTAGGCCGACGCGCCGGCCGGGTAGGCCCCGACCGGCGCCGGGCGCGCGGCCCGCTGCCCGACGTTGGCGAGCTCCGGCGTCGGTTCGCCGTCGCCCCACGGGTAACGACGCAGGCGTCCGGCGACCGGGTCCCAGCCGCAGGCCTTCTCCCACTCGCTCTCGCTCGGCAGCCGGCGCCCGGCCCAGCGGGCGTAGGCGTCGGCCTCATACCAGCAGACATGCTGCACCGGCTCGTGCGGGCGCACGGGTTCGACGACGCCGAAGCGGGTCAGCGTCCAGCCGCCGGCGCCGTCCTCGGTCCACGTCATCGGCGCCCGCCGGCCACTGGCCGCCAGGTGCTCCCAGCCGCGCGGGTGCCACAGCCTGGGGTCGTGATAGCCGCCGGCCTCGACGAAGGCCTGGTACTGCCCGCAGCTGACCGGCACCCGGTCGACCCGAAACGACGGCAGCTCGACGCGGTGCGCGGGTCGCTCGTTGTCCAGCGCCCACGGATCGGTGCTCGTGCCCTGCACCGACGCGCCGGCGGGCACCAGCACGTCGTCGTGCAGGGGCACCGGGCGGCCGGGAGGCAGCGGAGCGTCGGCCGGCAGCGTCCGGTCCTGGCCGCGCAGCTGCAGGGTCGCGAGGATCGTCTCGTCGTGCATGTGCTCGTGCTGCACCACCATGCCGAAGACAAAGGCGTCCCGGGTGAGCTGCGGCCCCGAGCCTCCCAGCCGCTCGGGCCCGAGCCGGTCGAGCACGTCGAGCACCCGCCCGCGCACCGTGGTCAGGTACCCGCGGGCCTCGTCCGGGCCAAGGATCGGCAGCGAGGGCCGCTCGGCCCGCGGGTGCTCAAAGGCGTCGTAGAGCGTGTCGATCTCCGGGCGCAGCGCCGGCGCGCCCGACACCGCCCGCAGCAGCCAGAGCTCCTCGTAGTTGCCGATGTGGGCGAGGTCCCACACGAGCGGCGACATCAGCGGCGACACCTGGCGGGTCAGCTCAGGCGTGTCGAGCGGTGCGAGCAGAGCGAGCGAGCGCTCACGGCTGCCGGCGAGCTCGGCAGCGACCCCTTCCGCAGTGATGACCTTCGTCGTCTGGTCGGTCATGCGGTCCCTTCCACGAGCCCGGGTGCGGTGAGCAGACGGGCGGCGGGTGTGCCGGCGCGGTGGGCGTCGAGCAGGTCGTCGGCCGGACAGCGGCCGCGGGCGGTGAAACGCTCGAGGTAGCCGGCGGTCTCGCGTGCGAGTCCGGGGGCGCCGAGCCGAGGCAGCGCCTCGATCGCGGCCTGCAGGCAGCCTTTCGCCGCCCGGGCGAGCTCGGCGTCGGCCGTGGCCTGGCGTGCGGCGTCGCGCCAGCGACCCTCCACCGGCGCGCACGCCGCGCGGGCCGCGTCGGCGGCGACGTCGTCGTCGAGCACGGCGGTCGCCACCGCCACCGCGACGCGCCAGTACGGATCCGGCAGCGCGTCGAGGTAGCGCAGCTCGTACCAGCCGCGCACCCGCACCGGGGGGAACAGCGTCGTGAGGTGATCCTCGAGGTCAGCGACGGTCGCCGACCCGGTGGCCAGCCACGCGCCGAAGCTGGCCGCGCCGGCTCCTGGGCCACGCAGCGGACGCGCCGACAGAGCCATCGCCGTGCAGGCCTCGGCCGGGCCGAGCCCCGCCGGCGGCGGCGCCGTGCGCGCCGGGTCGAGCACCGCCCACGAGCGCTGCCGGGTCGACATCCAGCCCGTGGGCGCGCCCTCGAGCAGCGGGGAGCAGGCGAAGGCGGCGACAAGTGCCGGGCCGACCGCATGCGCCCGCTGCCAGCGCTCGGTGGCTCCTTGCACGCCACCGCCGTCCTGGCCCGCGTCCAGGGAGACCTGCACGGCGGCCGAGGAGCACATCATCGTGCGGCCGGCGGCGGCGCAGTCCGGGCCGAGCGCGGTGAAGTGCGCCTCCATCGCGTCGTAGCGCGCGCTGCGCACGAGGCGCTCCGCAGGGCGCAGCGGGTCGGCGCCGAGACCGGTCAGCAGCAACCCGTCTCGGGCGAGACCGGTGCGAGCAGCGGCCACGTCGTCCGACAGCGCCGCGACCGCCGCAGCGACGTCCGCCTGCGGCAGGCAGGAGAGCTCGAGCTGCCCGCCCGGCTCGGTCGTCACGGCGCTGCCCGCGGGCAGCACCGTCGGTATCGCCCGCGCGACCCGATCCAGCCCGGGTCGTACGCAGGGGTCCCCCTCGTCGACGACGAACCACTCCAGCTCGGCCCCGACGGTGCCCGGGCGGCCGAGGCGGATGCCGCCGACGATGTGCGCGAACACGTCGTCGCTGTCCACGAGCCGCCTGCTGCTCGTGACGTCGGCGACGCCGGTGAGGGTCCGGGCGCTCACGCGGCGGGGCGCATGCGCGCTGCATGGTGCGTCGGCCGCTCTCGGCGGCGCCGTCGCGCCGACCGTGGGCCCTGCCTGGATATCGCTGCGGACAAGGTCATTACCTCCGGAGGCTGCAGGTGTCGCGGGCGTGGCTCACAGGCCTTCCCCGCTTCGGGCCGTTCGACCACCCACGCCTGACCCGCGCCGCTACGCTCCCGCCCGTGACCTCCCCTGCCACGACCAGCCTTGCCACGACCAGCTCCTCGGCCGCCACGCTGAAGACGGGCGCACTCGTGCTCGGCGTGGCCCAGGGACCCAACGGCTTGGTGCTCGCGCCCGGCGCCGACGACGTCGCAGCGGCCTTCGGCAAGGCGCTGCTGCCCGCGCTCGCCGACCTCGGCGCGACGGGCAAGGCCGAGCAGCTCACCCGCCTCGCCTCGCTCGGGGCCGTCAAGGCACCCGTCGTCGTGGCGGTCGGCCTCGGCCCGGTGCCGGCCGGCGGCTACGACCGCGAGCTGCTGCGTCGGGCCACCGGGGCCGCCGTCCGCAGCCTCGCCGGCACGACGGCCGTCGCGACGACGCTGGCAGCGGTCGACGACGACACGGCCTCGGCCGTGCGCGCCGTCGGCGAGGGCGCGCTGCTCGGTGCCTACGCCTTCGACCGTTACCGCACCGGGGCGAGCAGCGGCGAGCACCTGCCGCCGGTGGGCGAGGTGCAGCTGGTCGTGCCGGCCGCCCGCGACAAGGCCGTGCGGGCCGCAGTGACGCGGGCCGAGGTCGTCGCCCGCGCGGTGACCCTGGCCCGAGACCTCGTCAACACCCCGCCCAGCCACCTGCACCCCGTCGAGCTGGCGGGCGTGGCGAGGGACCGGGCCGGGGGCGCGGGGGTCAAGGTCGAGGTGCTCGAAGGCGAGGCGCTGGTCGAGGGCCGCTTCGGCGGGATCGTCGGCGTCGGGCAGGGCTCGGAGAACGGGCCGCGCCTGGTGCACCTGTCCTACCGCGGCGGCCGCAAGGCCAAGACCAAGGTGGCGCTGGTCGGCAAGGGCATCACCTTCGACTCCGGTGGCCTCTCGCTCAAGCCGGCCGCGGCGATGGAGGAGATGAAGAGCGACATGGGCGGCGCGGCGGCCGTCATCGCCGCCGTCACCGCGGTGGCCGAGCTCGGCGTCGCGGTCGACCTGGAGGCGTGGGTGCCGATGGCGGAGAACATGCCGAGTGGCACCGCGATCCGCCCGTCGGACGTGCTGACCTTCCGCGACGGCACGACGGTCGAGGTCAACAACACCGACGCCGAGGGCCGGCTGATCCTTGCCGACGCGATCGCGCGGGCCTGCGAAGACTCCCCAGACGTGCTGGTCGACGTCGCGACGCTGACCGGCGCGCAGCTCGTCGCGCTCGGGGCCCGCACCACCGGGGTGATGGCCAACGACGACGCGCTGCGCACCTCGATCGTCGACGCGGCCGGCCGAGCCGGTGAGCCGTCGTGGCCGATGCCGCTGCCGGCAGAGCTCAAGAAGGGCCTGGAGTCCGAGGTCGCCGACCTGGTGAACACCGGCCCGCGCGAGGGCGGGATGCTCACCGCCGGGCTCTTCCTGCAGCACTTCGTCACCGAAGGGGTGCGCTGGGCGCACCTGGACATCGCCGGTCCCGGTTTCAACTCCGGCGAGGCCTACGGCTACACCCCGCACGGCGGCACCGGCGCGGCGGTGCGCACCTTCGTCCAGCTGCTCGAGGACCTTGCCGCGAGCTGATCGCCTGAGGCGCGTGATCGTCAGCGGCGCGTGATCGTCAGAAGCATCCGTCGCTTCCGACGGCGCATGGAGCACGAATCCTTCTGACGATCATCGAGGTGGAGGGCAGGAACAGCGCCGACGGGCAGGAGCGCCGGGTGGCTCAGGAGCGGTCCTACCGGTAGGCGCGCCGCTCGGGCCGGCCGCCCTGCGGCTACTGCTCGGGCACGCCGGTCTGCCCGGCCGCCTTGCGCTTGGCGGTCCACTCGCGCATCCGCGGCGGGTAGCCGACGGCCGCGACGTCGTAGACCGGGATGCCGGTGCGCTGGCCGAAGCCGAAGGCCGCCTTTGGCGAGTCGACCCGGCGACGTGTCCACTCGCCGTCGCGGGCGACGAGCACGAGGGTCGTCGTCGTCGTCTGGGTCTGCGGCTCGACGAAGCCCTCGACGCCGGGCCGGGTCGACGCCCACGACTCGAGGTGGTCCAGGTCGGCGGACCCGGCCGCGCGTACGGTGCCCGGTCGCGGCTGGCCGATCTTCAGGCGGTCGCGCAGTCCCACGTCGCTCCTGTTCGGGTCGGATGCCACCGGCCCGGGAGGGACGGTGCGCGTGCCGGGCCGCGCGAGGTGGAACAATGTCGGCGCGCAGCGGGTCAAGATTACGAGACCGCCGCCGGCAGGTCGATCCCCGAGCACCAGGAGCACCCCGTGAGCCAGCCCGACGACACCCCGGTCGTGGACCTTGTGATCCTCGGCGGTGGCAGCGGGGGCTACGCCGCTGCGCTGCGCGCCGCTGAGCTCGACATGAGCGTCGTGATGGTCGAGAAGGACAAGGTCGGCGGCACCTGTCTGCACCGGGGCTGCATCCCGACCAAGGCGCTGCTGCACTCGGCCGAGACCATCGAGGTCATCAAGGACTCGGCGCAGTTCGGCGTGAACGGCACGTTCGAGTCGGTCGACATGGGCGGGGTCAACAAGTACAAGGACAAGGTCGTCGAGGGGCTGTTCAAGGGCCTGACCGGCCTGGTCAAGAGCCGCAAGATCGAGGTGGTCCAGGGGCACGGCCGCCTCGTGTCGCCGACGGCGGTGGAAGTCGAGGGCCGCACCATCGAGGCGCGCCACGTGCTGCTGGCCACCGGGTCGGTGCCGCGCTCGTTGCCCGGTCTCGAGCTCGACCATTCGCGCGTCATCACCAGCGACGACGCGCTCGGCATGGACACCGTGCCGGGCTCGGTCGTCATCCTGGGCGCCGGCGCCATCGGCTGCGAGTTCGCCTCGGTGTGGCGCTCGTTCGGCGCCGAGGTGACGATCGTCGAGGCGCTGCCGCACCTGGTGCCGCTCGAGGAGGAGAGCAGCTCCAAGCTGCTCGAGCGGGCCTTTCGCAAGCGCGGCATCAAGAGCGAGCTCGGGGCCCGCTTCGAGCGGGTCGAGCACGAGGGCGACGGCGTGCGCGTGCACCTCGAGGGCGGCAAGACGATCGACGCCGAGCTGCTGCTCGTCGCGATCGGCCGCGGCCCGGTGTCGGCCGACCTCGGCTACGAGCAGGTCGGCGTGCCGATGAACCGTGGCTTCGTCGAGGTCGACGCCTACTGCCAGACCTCGATCCCGACGATCAGCGCGGTCGGCGACCTCATCCCGACGCTGCAGCTGGCGCACGTGGGCTTCGCCGAGGGCATCCTGGTCGCCGAGCGCCTCGCCGGGCTCGCCGTGACCCCGATCGACTACGACGGTGTCCCGCGCGTCACCTACTCCTCCCCCGAGGTCGCCTCGGTCGGGCTCACGCGCCAGGACGCCGAGAGCCGCGGCTACGAGGTCGTCGAGGCCACCTACGACCTGGCCGGCAACGGCAAGGCCCGCATTCTCGGCACCGCCGGTGCGGTGAAGGTGCTCGCCTCCAAGGGCGGCCCGGTGATCGGGGTGCACATGGTCGGCGACCGGGTCGGCGAGCTGATCGCCGAGGCGCAGCTGATCACCAACTGGGAGGCGCTGCCCGGCGAGGTCGCGCAGCTCATCCACCCGCACCCCACGATGTCCGAGGCTGTCGGCGAGGCCCACCTGGCCCTGGCCGGAAAGCCGCTGCACAGCCACAGCTGAGCCCCCACCCACCGACGCGCGGGACGTTCCCGCCGAGTCAAGGAGCCCTCGCACCCCCATGGCCGTCTCCGTTCCCATGCCCCGTCTCGGCGAGAGCGTCTCCGAGGGCACCGTCACCCGCTGGCTGAAGCAGGAGGGAGACCAGGTCGCCGAGGACGAGCCGCTGCTCGAGGTCTCCACCGACAAGGTCGACACCGAGATCCCTTCCCCGGCCGCGGGCACGCTGTCCTCGATCAAGGTGCAGGAGGACGAGACCGTCGAGGTCGGTGTCGAGCTGGCGATCATCGAAGACGGCAGCGGTGGTGGCGGCGCGGACGAGGGCGAGTCGCAGGACGCGAGCGAGCCGGAGCCCCAGCCGGAGCCCCAGCCGGAACCGGAGCCCGAGCCCGAGCCCGAGCCCGAGCCGGAACCTCAACCCGAGCCGGAACCTGAGCCTGAGCCCGAGAGTCAGCCCGAGCCCGCCACGGCGCAGCAGCCGGCGAAGGCGTCCGCCGAGCAGCAGCCCGCCCCCCAGCGGTCGGGCGACGGCTCGGCCGGCGAGGCGGCCTACGTCACGCCGCTGGTGCGCAAGCTCGCCACCGAGCACGGCATCGACCTGTCGAACCTGTCCGGCACGGGCGTCGGCGGGCGCATCCGCAAGCAGGACGTCCTCGACGCCGCCGAGCAAGGCCAGCGCAGCTCCACCGGCCAGTCCGAGGAGACCGACCAGCCGGCCCCGGCCGCCGATCCCTCCGCCGACACCGCGGCGGCGGACCGTCCGACGATGCCGAGCGAGGCGGGCAAGACCTCGGCGCCCGCGCCGGCCTTCGTCGACCAGGCCGTCGCGGCCGCCCCCGACACCAAGGTGCGCGGCACGACCGAGAAGATGAGCCGGCTGCGCAAGGTCATCGCCAGCCGGATGACCGAGTCGCTGCAGACGAGCGCGCAGCTGACGACCGTCCTCGAGGCGGACGTCACGCGCATCGCCCGGCTGCGCGCGGCCGCCAAGGACTCCTTCGCCGCCCGTGAGGGCACCAAGCTGTCGTTCCTGCCGTTCTTCGCCCTCGCCACCGTCGAGGCGCTCAAGGCGCACCCGGTCGTCAACTGCAGCATCGACGAGGCCGAAGGAACCATCACCTACCACGACGGCGAGCACCTGGGCATCGCGGTCGACACCGAGCGGGGGCTGCTCGTACCGGTGATCCACGCGGCTGGCGACCTCAACCTGGGCGGGCTCGCCCGCAAGATCGCCGATCTGGCCGAGCGCACCCGGACCAACAGTGTCACCCCCGACGAGCTGGGCGGCGGCACGTTCACGTTGACCAACACCGGCTCGCGCGGCGCGCTGTTCGACACACCGATCATCAACCAGCCGCAGGTCGGCATCCTCGGCACCGGCGCGGTCGTGAAGCGGCCGGTAGTCGTGCAGGACGAGGACCTGGGCGAGGTCGTGGCCATCCGTTCGATGGTGTACCTGGCGCTCACCTACGACCACCGCATCGTCGACGGCGCCGACGCAGCGCGCTTCCTCGTCACCGTCAAGGAGCGCCTGGAGGAGGGCGACTTCGCCGCCGACCTCGGCCTGTAGGGCTTTCAGCCAGCCAGGCCCCGTCGGCCGCGGACGGCGACGACCACGAGCAGCAGGGTGAACAGACCCAGCAGCGGTGCGCCCAGCAGCAGGACGATGCCCGCGCCGATGTTGGCGCCGATGACCCCTGCGGTCATCGCACGCCCGCCGTAAGCCAGCGCCAGTCCCAGCACGACGGCGCCTGCCAGCAGCATGCCCCAGCGCAACCGCGCCGAGGCAGGCACCGTCGTGGCCAGCACCGCCCCGGCGGTGAGCAGCAGTACCGCGCCGGCCGCGGCCAGCAGCCGCAGGGCGGTGAGCGACAGCTCCGGTGCCCGCAGGAAGTAGTCGAGCCCCTGCGCCCCGGCGTCGCCGGTGTAGCTGAGCTCGCCTACCCACCACCAGCCGAGCAGGGCCGCGCCGAGCGTTGCCACGAGCAGGGCCAGCACGCAACGGGGGACGGGTGAGGTCATGAGCCGGACGCTAGATCGGCCTGCGTCGAGAGGCCTGAGCAGAACTACGCACCCGCCACCGGCCAGCCCCGCAGCCGACCTCGTGTCTCGGAAGGCGGTGCAAGATCGGCGTGGCGGCGCGTAGCGGGTACGACATCTGCCCAGGCTGTGGCGATCTCCTCGTTGGCGCATCTGCAGCCGACACGCCGGCGTGTCGGCTGCCAGAGCGCCAACGGGTTGATCGTTCGGCCCGGGGCCGGGGAGCGCGACCCCGGCCCGCGCTGCAGCGGCGCGACCTCGGCACCTGACGCCGGTTCGCCCGCCGAACGCCCGGGCAGGACTCGCGCCATGAAGATCGCGGTGACCGGGGCGTCCGGTCTGATCGGTACCCGACTCGTCCCGGCCCTGCGCGAGCGCGGCCACGAGGTGCTGCGCTTCGTACGAGGCGAAGCGACCGGCGCCGACGAGCGGGCGTGGGACCCGTCGTCGCGGCGGATGGACGTCGCCGACGTCGCCGATCTCGACGCGCTCATCCACCTGGCGGGCGCGGGCGTGGCCGACAAGCGCTGGACCGACAGCCGCAAGAAGGTGGTCATGGACAGCCGGGTCGACGGCACGACCGCGGTCGCCGAGGCTGTCGCGACGGCCGCCGCGCAGGGAAGCGGCCCCCACGTGCTGCTTTCGGCCTCGGCCGTCGGCTACTACGGCGACACCGGCGACCGGCTGATCGACGAGAACTCCCCGTCCGGGCAGGGGTTCCTCGCCGAGGTCTGCGTCGCCTGGGAGGCGGCCACCGCACCGGCCGAGCAGGCGGCTGTCCGGGTAGCGCACCTGCGCACCGGCATCGTGCTGAGCGACGACGGTGGGCTGCTGAAGCGCACGCTGCTGCTCTACAAGCTGGGCCTTGGCACCACGCTCGGCGACGGCCAGCAGTGGATGAGCTGGATCACCCTGCGCGACGAGATCGGCGCGATCGTGCACTGCCTCACCCACGACGTGCGGGGGGCCGTGAACCTCGTCGGACCGCAGCCGGTCACGAACGAGACCTACACCCGGACGCTGAACGGCGTGCTGAAGCGGCCGACGCTGCCGATCGGCGCCCCCGGCTTCGCCCTGAAGCTCGCCGTCGGCGAGTTCGCCGAGGAGGGCATCCTGGCCGGGCAGCGGATCGAGCCGGCGGTGCTCGCCACCAGCGGCTTTGCCTTCGAGGACCCGCAGCTCCAAGCCGCGCTGCGCACGCTGCTCTAGCCGGCTTCTGCCCGCACCTCGGACAACCGCCAGCCGGCATCGCTCTTGACCAGCGTCATGACGTGCACCGTGCGGTCGCGGCCGGGCACGTCGGCGACGACCGCCGGGCCCCGGCGCACCTGGTAGGCCGGCAAGGCGTCGACCACCCGCAGGCGGGCGGACTCCGGACCTGCGTCGAGCACCTCGACCCGGACGACCTCGTGCCGCAGGCCGGTAGCCGTACGGCCCTGCTGCGCAAGCGCGGCGAGCTGAGCGGTGTCGGTGCGCAGCGCGGCCGATCCGGGCGCGGCGACCTCGCGCAGCAGCTGCACGTCGCCGGTGGCGAACGCCCGCTCCCGGGTGCGGTCGAGCCGGCGCACGACGTCGAGGAAGACCGGTTCCGGGTTCGTCAGCGCCGGGCGCGCAGACGTCGCGTCGCGGCTGAGGCTGCCGCTCGCCCACCCGAGCCCCCCGGCGCCGAGCAGCACCACCGCGAGGACCGCTGCCAGCCACCCGCGACCGCTGGGCCCGCCGGCGCCGTGGCGGGCCCCGCGTCGCCGCCACCGGCGCCGCACCGGACTCGGCGGATCGGGCTCGCCGGACCAGGACCGGATGACCGTGGTGGGCTTGGGCGCGAGCGGCGCCGGGGCGCCCGCTCCGGACAGGCGCACGGGCGCCGCTCCGTGCGCGCGACGCAGCAGCGAGGCAAAGGCAGCGGCGTCGGGACGGGCCTGCGGGTCGCGCGCGAGCCCCGCCTCGACCGCCTCGACCAGCGCGTGCGGCGCGGTGGGGGCGAGCAGCCCGAGCGGCGCCCGGCCACCCTCGGCGGCCGCCGCCAGCACGTCGGCGGTGCTGTCGCCCTCGTGCGGCGGTGATCCGGCCAGCATGTGGTGGCAGACCGCGGCCAGCGCCCAGACGTCGGCCGTCTCGTCCGGGACCGCGCCCGCGACGACGGCCGGGTCGGCGTACTCGGCGGTGCCGTCGACCCTCGCTCGCCGCTCCCCCGCGGTGCGGGCGACCCCGAGGTCGGACAGCAGCGGCATGCCCGCCTCGGTGAACAGCACGTTGGCCGGTGAGACGTCGCCGTGCACGAGGCCGACCCGGTGCGCGGTGGCGAGCGCCGCTGCGAGCGGCCCGGCGATCGTGACGACCTCACCGGCCTCCAGCGTGCCCCGCCGGGCCAGCAGGGCGGCGAGGGTCCCGCCGCCGGCGTGGTCGAGCACCAGCACGACATCGTCGTCGCCGCCCAGCACCGCCCGCAGCCGCACGACGTAGGGGGTGTCGAGCGTGCGCAGCAGCGTCGCCTCGCGGCGCAGCAGGTCGACGGCGGTGACGTCCGCACCCGGCCGCAGGCGCTTGAGGGCCACCACGTCGCCGGTGGCGAGCTCGCGGGCACGCCACACCTCGCCGGTGGCGCCGTAGCCGAGCAGCTGCTGCACCTCGTAGCCGTCGAGGGTGAACGGGCCGTCCGGGGTCATGGCCCGCACCCTGCCACCGCTCGGCCGGCCCCGCCGGCGTCGTCCACAGGCTCGCTACCCTCGTCCCGGTGTCCCGGGTCGTCATCGTCGGTGCCGGCCTGGCTGGCCTCGCCTGCGCCCGGCACCTCGCGCACAGCGGCGTCGAGTCGGTGGTGCTCGAGGCGTCCGACACGGTCGGCGGTCGGGTGCGCACCGACGTCGTCGACGGCATGCTGCTCGACCGCGGCTTCCAGGTGCACAACACCGGCTATCCCGAGGCACAGCGGGTGCTCGACCACGACGCGCTCGACCTGCAGCCGTTCACGGCCGGGGCGCTGGTGCGCTACGGCGACCGGCTGCACCGTGTCGGCGACCCCCGCCGGGTGCCGACCTGGGCGCTGTCGACGCTGCTCGCGCCGATCGGTTCGCTGAGCGACAAGCTGGCCGTCGCCGGCCTGGCCGCCGGATCGCTGCTTCCACCCGCACGGCTGCTCACGCGCCCGGAGACGACCACGGCCGAGGCACTGCGCCGGCGCGGGCTGTCGAGCGCGAGCATCGACCGCTTCGTGCGCCCGTTCCTGTCCGGGGTGTTCCTCGAGCAGGACCTGACCACCTCCAGCCACGTGTTCGACCTGATCTGGCGTTCGTTCGTCGTCGGCACCCAGTGCGTGCCGGCAGCGGGGATGGGCGCGATGCCCGCGCAGCTCGCGACGGGGCTGGACGTGCGGCTGTCCACGCCCGTCGAGCAGGTGGCGCCCCGCTCGGTGCGCGCCGCCGGGCAGCGCCACGACGCGGACGCGGTCGTCGTCGCGACGTCCGGGCCGCAGGCCGCAGCGCTGGTGCCGACCCTGGCCCCGCCGCCGATGAACAGCGTGACGACCGACTATCACCTCGCGCCCGAACCACCGGTGCGATCGCCGACGATCGCGCTCGACGGCGAGGCGAGCGGTCCGGTCGCGAACTCGGTCGTGCTCACCAACGCCGCGCCGTCCTACGCCCCGGGCCGGCACCTGGTGAGCAGCTCGGTCGTCGGGCCGACAGGCGCCGGAGAACCTGAGGTGCGGGCGCACCTGTCCCGCCTCTACGGCGTCGACACGAGCGGTTGGGAGCATGTCGCGCGCTACCCGATCATCGAGGCGCTGCCGGCGCAGCCACCGCCGCAGGGCCGGCTGCGGTTGCCCGTCCGGCTCGAGCCCGGGCTGTACGTCTGCGGCGACCACCGCGACTCCTCGAGCATCCAGGGAGCACTCGTGTCCGGCCGCCGGGCGGCGCGAGCGGTGCTGACCGACCTCGGGCGGGACTAGCGTGGGGCGGTGCAGATCCGTCGGCTGACCGGCCCGGTCCCCTATCCCGTCGGCCTGCAGCAGCAGCGCGACGCCCACGCGCGGGTGGTCGAGGGCGGCGAGGACGAGGCGCTGTTGCTCGAGCACGAGAGCGTGTTCACCGCGGGCAAACGCACCGAGCCGTGGGAGAGGCCGCAGGACGGTACGCCCGTGGTCGACGTCGACCGCGGCGGCAAGATCACTTGGCACGGGCCGGGACAGCTCACCGGCTACCCGGTGGTGCGGCTGTCCGCACCGATGGACGTCGTGGCCTACGTACGCCGGGTCGAGCAGCTGCTCATCGACGCGTGTGCCGAGCTGGGCGTCGTCGGGGTGCGCGTCGAGGGCCGCAGCGGGGTGTGGACGGCCGACGGCGAACGCAAGCTGGCGGCCATCGGCATCCGCGTGTCGCGGCGCGTGACGATGCACGGCTTCGCGCTGAACGCCGACCCCGACCTGTCGGCCTACGACGCGATCGTGCCGTGCGGCATCACCGACGCCACCGTCACCTCGCTGTCGCGCGAGCTCGACCGCTCGGTGCACGTCGACGACGTCGCGCCGCTGGTCGAGGCCCGCCTGCCGGGGCTGTCGGCGGAGTTTCTCGCGGGTGCACGAGCGTGACGCACCGGGACTCTCCGGAAGCCGGCCGGTGTTGGCAGGGACTGTGAACCCCGTGAACCCGTCCGGACGCAAGCTGCTGCGGCTCGAGGTGCGCAACGCCGAGACGCCGATCGAGAAGAAGCCCGAGTGGATCAAGACGCGGGCGGTGATGGGTCCGGAGTACTCCGCGCTCAAGTCGCTCGTGCGCAGCGAGGGGCTGCACACGGTCTGCGAGTCGGCCGGCTGCCCCAACATCTTCGAGTGCTGGGAGGACCGCGAGGCCACCTTCCTCATCGGCGGCGACCAGTGCACGAGGCGCTGCGACTTCTGCAACATCGACACCGGCAAGCCAGCCGACTACGACACCGACGAGCCGCGGCGGGTGGCCGAGTCGGTTCACGCGATGGGCCTGCGCTACGCCACCGTCACCGGTGTAGCCCGCGACGACCTGCCCGACGGCGGGGCGTGGCTGTACGCCGAGACCGTCCGCCAGATCCACGCGGCCCTGCCCGGCATCGGCGTCGAGCTGCTGATCCCCGACTTCGACGGCGACGCGGCGCAGCTGGGCGAGGTGTTCGATTCCCGCCCGGAGGTGCTCGCGCACAACGTCGAGACGGTGCCGCGCATCTTCCGGCGCATCCGTCCGGGCTTTCGCTACGACCGCTCGCTGGCGGTGCTCACCGCCGCCCGCGAGTCGGGCCTGGTCACCAAGTCGAACCTCATCCTCGGCATGGGCGAGGAGCGCGCGGAGATCAGCCAGGCGCTGCACGACCTGTACGACGCCGGCTGCGAGCTCATCACGATCACGCAGTACCTGCGCCCGTCGCCCCGCCACCACCCGGTGACGCGCTGGGTGAAGCCGCAGGAGTTCGTCGAGCTGGCCGAGGAGGCCGACGAGATCGGCTATGCGGGAGTGCTGTCCGGGCCGCTGGTGCGCTCGTCGTATCGGGCCGGAAAGCTCTACGCGCAGGCGCTCGCGCGGCGCGAGCAGCTGCTGCCGACGGGCCGCTGAGCGCGTTCCTACTAGGTTGCCGCGCATGGCAGAACCGACGTATCCCGCTGTGATCACCGCGGCCAAGGGCGTCTTCCGGGCGCTCGGCATCGGCTTCGACATCACTGGTGCCGGGCACGTGCCGCGCACCGGCGGCGCGGTCATGGCCATCAACCACGTCGGCTACCTCGACTTCACCTTCGCCGGCTACGCCGCCCGGCCCGCCGGCCGGCTGGTGCGCTTCATGACCAAGAAGGAAGTGTTCGACCACCCGGTGGCCGGCCCGCTGCTGCGGGCGATGAAGCACATCCCGGTCGACCGAGAGGGCGAGCCGGCGCAGTCGTACAGGGCCGCGGTCGACGCATTGGTCGCCGGCGAGATCGTCGGCGTGTTCCCGGAGGCGACCATCTCGACCTCCTTCGAGCTCAAGGCCTTCAAGACCGGGGCGGCCCGGCTCGCGCGCGAGGCCGGCGTGCCGCTGCTGCCCTGCGTCATCTGGGGCAGCCAGCGCATCCTCACCAAGAACCGGCCCAGGAACCTCACCCGCGGCACCCCCATCCGCATCGTCATCGGCGCACCGATCCCCGTCGGTCCGGCCGACGACACGGTCGAGGTGACCGCGACGCTCAAGGCGCGCATGGGCGAGCTGCTGCAGACCGCCCGCGACACCTACGCCGGTGCGCCCCGCTCGCCGGGCGACACCTGGTGGATCCCGGCCGCCATGGGCGGGACGGCGCCGACACTCGAGCAGGCCGAGGCGGCGCAGGCCGAGCAGGACCGCGAGCGGGCCGCGCGCCGGGCAGAGCGCGACGCGGGACGCCGACCGCCGCGCTGAGCCCACCGTCGAACGACCCCAGCAGGAGAGGTGGACCGCGATGGCCGAGGACCCCGTCGGGACGGCCGATGCCCGGGAGCGACGGGAGTGGCGGGCGCTCGCGTCGCTGGCCCGCATGCGCGGAGCAGCGCCGGTCCAGAGCCCGCTGCGTGCGACGGCGGCGACGATGCGGCACGAGCTCGCCGAACGCGGTCTGGTCGTCGAGGACGACTGGCTGGTGCACCGCGACGACCACCGCTCGCAGATGTCGCGGCTGGTGCGCCGACAGCTGGCCGTCGCCGGTCGGTGCTCGCTCGAGGAGCTGGCCGACGGTGTGCTACGGGCCCAGCCCTATCCCGAGCTCACCGCACCGGAGCTGCACGAGGTGCTGGAGCGCTGGGGTCCTTTCCAGCCGACGCTGAGCGCGCAGGAGGGAGTCTTGGCCGCGGCGCCCGGGCAGGACACGGCGTCATGGTCGACCGAGGCTGACCTCCTGGTGGTCGGCGTGTGCGGTGCGTCCGGCGCGGGACGCAGCGAGCTGCTGCAGGCATTCGTCGACGCGGGCCGCACGCACGGCACCGCGCAGCAGCAGCTGCAGTACTCACCCCTGCTGCGCCCGGCCGGACGGCGGGGCCGCTACCTGCTGATCGCGAAGCCTGCCGAGCCGACGGCCTCCGGCGGCGGCTGAGCTTTCCGCATCCGCTCTGCGGCCCGGTGCGCCCGCCTATCCTGAAGGCCATGGCCCTGCTCCGTCGATCGTCCACCCGCGTCCCGCCCGCCGGCAAGGGCCCGGGCACGAAGGGGGCGGGCAAGGGCCCCGCGGGCAAGGGCGGCGCGACGGGTAAGGGCGCGGCCGGCAAGGGCGCGGCCGGCAAGGGCGCAACGGGCAAGGGCGCGGGCAAGCCGGCCAAGAAGAAGCTCGGCCTGCGCGCCCGGGCCACGCAGATCAAGCAGGCGTTCACGGTCACCCGCAAGAACGACCCCAAGCTGCTGCCTCTCGTGCTGGCCGCGTTCTTCGGCACGCTGCTGATCATGCTGGCGATCGGCTTCGTCGTCGGCCACCCGATCTACTTCGCCTTCCTCGGCGTGATGCTCGCGCTCGTCGTCACCGCGATCGTGTTCGGCAGGCGGGTGCAGGCAACCGCCTACAGCCAGGTCGAGGGCCAGGTCGGCGCGGCGGCAGCGATACTGAACAGCATGCGGGGCGACTGGCGCATCACCCCGGCCGTCGGGTTCACCCGCGAGCAGGACCTCGTCCACCGGGTGATCGGGACCCCGGGCATCGTCCTGGTTTCCGAGGGCGTCCCCGCGCGCACCCGCACCCTCGTGGCCAACGAGAAGCGCCGGCTCACCCGCATCGTCGGGCAGACGCCGGTGTACGAGGTGGCCGTCGGGGACGACACCGGCCAGGTACCGCTGCGGGGGCTCGAGAAGCACTTCGCGAAGCTGCCGAAGAACATCAAGGGCAAGCAGGTCAACGAGCTCGACCGTCGGCTCAAGGCCATCGCGGCCCCGCCGCTGCCGATCCCCAAGGGCCCGATGCCGCGCGGAGGCCGGGTGCCCCGCCGCTGAGGATCAGCCGCCGCGCGCGCCGGCGGCGACGACGACCGTGCGCGAGGCCAGGTCGTGCAGCCCTCGCCGGTCGCGGTCGGTGATGAGCGCCGGGATCAGCAGCAGCAGCAGCGCGGTGCGCAGGGCCACCGGCACCAGAGCCGGCGTCCGGGCGCCGTCCCGCGGCGCCACCCGCAGCCGTAGCAGGCGCATGCCCAAGGTCTGACCGGTGAGGGTGACCAGCACGATGTACTCGAGGGCGAGGATGGCGACGCCGAGCAGGCCGCGGCGCGAGTCGTAGGCGTCCTGGATGAACAGCGCCGCCACGAAGCCCGATCCGAGCGAGTCGATGGCAAAGGCGGCGATGCGCGGGGCGGTGCCGGCCACCGCCCCGGGTCCGCCGGGCGGCAGACCGAGGCGCTTGCCGGGCCAACCGCCCGGGTCGCGCGCGGCGCCGGCCGCCCCTAGCCCGGACAGCCAGGTCTGGGTCCACCGGGGCATGTGGGCAGGTTATCGCCGCCACCTCCGCTCGCGCCGGGCGACGAGGCGCCGATCGACCTCGCCTACAGCCAACGCCACCGCTCGGCTCGCATCTGCCGACACTCTCAAGGCCAAGCGGCTCGTGTTCCGCTGCCTCGACCCGTCCTCGAAGGGAACGGCTCGTTCTCCGGCCGCAGGTCTACGGTGCTCGAGAGAGGCCTGTCCATGAGCTTGTCACGGTCCGCCTCGTCGGCCGACGCGTTCGGCGAAGGCGTCCAGGGCAGCGAGGACCTCGGTGGCGAGCCAGACCCGGTTGCGCTGCCCACCGCCAGCCCTCGTCAGGATGCCCGCCGCCTCCAGCTGCTCCACGGCACGCTGCGCTGCCGACAGAGCCCCTCTGGTCGCCGTCTGCACGTAGGCCACGGTCACCGCTGGCTGATTGAGCAGGACGGGCAGCAGGCGCCTTGCCGCCGATCCGCGCCGGGACGGGAGTCGCTCGGTCCACGACTGATGCACGGACTCGAGCTCCTCGACGAGCCGGCGGCCGTTGTCGACGGCACGGAACGAGGCGTTGCTGAACTGCCCGACGATCGGCTCGATGTCACCGTGGCGATAGGCGGTCAGTGCCTGGAAGTACGCCGCGGTGTCGGTGAGCAGGCCTGCGGACACCGGCACCGTCAAGCGACGCGTCACGTCGGCGTGCCGGAGCATGGCGTGCACGAGGGCGCGGCCGGTGCGTCCGTTGCCGTCGTTGAAGGGGTGGATCGTCTCGAATTGGGCGTGCGCGACCGCCACCTGCGCGAGCACCGGCAGGTCGGCCCGCTGCACGAAGGCGACGAGGTCGTCCATGCCAGCGCGGACGCGACTGTGGTGTGGCGGCACGAACGAGGCGGTGTGCGGGCTGAGCGCGTTGCCCCCGATCCAGACCTGTTCGGTGCGCAGCTGTCCGGGGGCGGCGTAGGCGTGGCCGTGAAGAAGCGCTTCGTGGGCGGCCAGGATCGAGTCGGTGCTGATGTCGTCTGCCAGCGCCAGCGCGCGCTGCATCGCCGTGACGTTCGCCGTGACGAGCTGGGCGTTCGGGCCCGCCCTGCCCTCGATCGCCGCCAGCGCGAGAGCCTTGACACCGGCCGTGATGCCCTCGATCTCTGAGGACGACGCGGACTCGGTGCGCAGCAGAACCGACGCGAGCGGCGCCAACTGGGTGGCCGGTTGCTCGCCGTCTTGCTCCCCGCGTCGCCAAGCGATCGCCGTGACCTCGGCGTCGAAGCGGGTGATCTCGCGGATCGCATCTTCGGCTTCTGCCTGCAGCCCTGCGCCGATCTCCACCCGCACCGCCGCGATGCGCGCCGGAAGCGCCGCCTCGTAAGGGCCGCGCGCGGACAGCCGTTGGCGTCGCGATGCGGATCGGGCAGGTTCGCGATCCCACTCCCGCGCTTCCCGGCCCACCGCGAAGGCCCCGCCTTCCGGGTGGCTCATCGGCCCATCTTACACCACCTTATTACTCCAACGTGGTGTAGCAGCCGAGATAGTGCCAGCCTTCTCTGCAGCCGGGCCACACGTCCGTCACCGTTCAAGGCGCGTCCGCTGGCGACGCCGCCGGCGACGCCCGGCGGCGACGCCCGGGCAACGTCTGGGAGCAGCTGCACCCCGGCGCTGAACTGAGCCCGGTCGGCGGCGCCGTAGCTGGGGTGCAGCCGTGCACCCCCGAGCTCGCCGACATAGACGCACGGCCGGAGCCGACCACCCGCCCGTGCGTTCGTGCCTTCGCCACACACGAGAGCCACAGCGGCAGCCCGTCGGCCTCGAGTCTGGACCAGCGGCGCCGCCCCCCAGCGCAGCCAGCAGCAGGTGGCCGGCCTCGATGCGCAGCGGCACTTCCCACTCGGCGCCGCGCACGACGGACGGCAGGTGCACGCGTCCCCGCCGAGCTCGTCCAGCTCGGCCGGAGACCGGGCAGCCGCGCGGAGGCTCGCCTGCTTGCCAGCACGCAGGTGGTCAGCACGAACGGCTCGAGCACCTCGCTCTTGTACCGGTCGGCGTGGAGCCGGCCGCCGCGCCGAGCGACGTACGACCGGACGGACAGCGCGACGCTCCACGCGCACGCGCCTTGATGTCTCACTAGACGTGTCGCAGCGGTGTTCTCGCACCCTCCAAGCTCGGCCTGCTGCGTCGGCACGAAGCAGGGCCTCCTCGTGACCCTGCACGTGATCCTCGTCCCGGTCGAGCTGTCGGTGTCCCGTGTTCGCTCGCGGGTGCAGCACGGCAGCCACCACGTGCCGGAGGAAAGGTCCGCGAGCGCCTCGTCCGGCTGTGGACGCACGTCGTCGAGGCCATCGCGATCGTGGACGAGGCGCGCGTCTGCGACAACACTCAGGCGGCGACGCCCTACCGCCTGGTCGCTGGCTGGCGCGACGGCCGCGCGGTCGGTCAGACGCACTGGCCGTCTTGGACCCCGCTGCAAATGCGCGAGGCCTCGCCGACCGGCCCGTGGCGCGAGCCTGTCGAGACGGACGTACGTGACCAGCCGTGAGCTCGGCACGCCCCGGCCGAGTGACGCAATGTCGTCGCCCGCGTAACCGGCGGGAAACACGCGGGACACGCCCGGGTCACCGTCCGTCGCTAGGTTGCGCTCCAGCCGAGCACGCATCTGACCGTGTCACCACCAGCCGAAGGGACGACCAGTGTTCACCAACGCCGACGAGGTCTTGGCCTACATCAAGAACGAGGGCGTCGAGATGGTCGACGTCCGCTTCTGCGACCTGCCCGGCGTCATGCAGCACTTCACCGTGCCGGTCGGCTCGTTCACCGAGGACGTGTTCACCGACGGCCTCGGGTTCGACGGCTCCTCGATCCGCGGCTTCCAGCAGATCCACGAGTCGGACATGAGCCTGCTGCCCGACCCGACGACGGCCCGCATCGACCCGTTCCGCATCCGCAAGACGCTCATCATGAACTTCTTCATCCACGACCCGCTGACCGGCGAGCAGTACTCGCGCGACCCGCGCAACGTGGCCAAGAAGGCCGAGGCCTACCTCAAGGGCTCGGGCATCGCCGACACCGCCTTTTTCGGAGCCGAGGCCGAGTTCTACATCTTCGACTCGGTGCGCTACGAGAGCGCGCCGCAGGGCAGCTTCTACTACATCGACGCCCAGGCGGCCGCCTGGAACGCCGGCAAGGACGAGGTCGGCGGCAACAAGGGCTACAAGCCCCGCACCAAGGGCGGGTACTTCCCGGTCTCGCCGACCGACCACTACGCCGACCTGCGCGACGAGATGGCGGTGCAGCTCGAGGCCGCCGGCATGATCGTCGAGCGCGGCCACCACGAGGTCGGGGCGGCGGGCCAGGCCGAGATCAATTACCGGTTCGGCACACTGCTCGAGAGCGCCGACAACATGATGCTGTTCAAGTACCTCATCAAGAACACCGCTGCGGCGGCCGGCAAGACCGTCACCTTCATGCCGAAGCCGGTCATGGGCGACAACGGCTCGGGCATGCACTGCCACCAGTCGCTGTGGCAGGACGGGGAGCCGCTGTTCTACGACGAGGTGGGCTACGCCGGGCTGTCCGACACCGCGCGGCACTACATCGGCGGGCTGCTGAACCACGCGCCGTCGCTGCTCGCCTTCACCAACCCGACGGTCAACAGCTACCACCGGCTCGTGCCCGGCTTCGAGGCCCCGGTCAACCTCGTCTACAGCCAGCGCAACCGGTCGGCCTGTATCCGCATCCCGATCACCGGCTCGAACCCCAAGGCCAAGCGGCTCGAGTTCCGCTGCCCCGACCCGTCGAGCAACCCCTACCTGGCCTTCTCGGCGATGCTCATGGCGGGCCTGGACGGCATCCGCAACAAGATGGAGCCGCCGACGCCGGTCGACAAGGACCTCTACGAGCTGCCTCCGGACGAGCTGGCCGACGTCGAGCAGGTGCCCGCCTCGCTCGACGCCGTGCTCGACGCCCTGGAGGCCGACCACGAGTTCCTGCTCGAGGGCGGCGTGTTCACCGCCGACCTGATCGAGACGTGGATCGCCTACAAGCGCGAGACCGAGATCGACCAGCTGCGCTTGCGTCCGCACCCGTACGAGTTCGAGATGTACTTCGACATCTAGGACGCTGGTCGCTCGCGGCGGTCACCGAACGCCGTTCTACGCCGCTGACCTCCGCAAATCCGGTGACCGCACCTGTCCGGACGTGGCCGCGGCAGTCTGCATTCCTGCGGACCAGAGGCGGACTGACAAGATCATGTGGATGATGAGCGGACTGAACGACCCCCCTGTGGGGGCGTCATCCACGGGCCCGTTCCCACCCGGGGACGGGCCCTCGACCGCAGCCGGCACGACCGTCGAATCCCCACTCTGGCGTTCTCGTCTCCGGCGAAAGGTTGGTCTCCCCCTGGCACACGGTGGCTGGGCACGGTCCGGACGCGGACGCGGTCCACGCGTGGTCGCGTCGTACGGCCGCATCGACCCGCCGGCCTCCTGACCTCACCTCGGTGTCGACGGTGCTGGCGACGTCCGCCGGAACCCGCGCGTCGTACCTAGGCGAGGCTGTTCGGTGAGGACCGCGCCGCTCCCGCGCCGGGGAGCAGGGAGGCGCCTGCGGTGGCGAGGACGGCGGCTGCGACGAGCGCGACGCTTCCGGAGACGAGGAGCGGCAGGGTCCCGCTTTCGTTCCACGCCAACCCTGCCCAGAGCCCAGCGACGAGGACGCCTCCGCCGGAGAGGGCTTGGTAGAGCCCTTGCGCTCCTGACTGTCGCCCCTCGGGGGCGAGGCCAGAGACCCATGCTTTGCCGACGCCGTCGGTGCAGGCGGCGAAGAGCCCGTAGAGCGGGAGGAGCACGAAGACCAGCGCCGGGCTGTTGGTGAGGCCGAGGCCGAGGTAGCCCACAGCGAAGAAGAGCAGCCCGAGGGCGAAGACGCGGTGACGCGGGAGCCGGTCCGACAGCGCCCCGGCGGGGTAGGAGGCGGCGGCGTAGACGGCGTTATACGCCATGTAGGCGGCTATGACGCCTGCTGTGGACAGGCCGAGGTCGTGCGCGCGGAGCAGGAGCAGCGCGTCGGGGAAGTTGACGAGCCCGAAAAGCGCGAGGACGACGAGCAGCCGTCGCAGCTCGGGCGGCAGCGACGAGGGCGAGGCGACGTCCGGCAGCGGCGACGGCGGCGCGACGGGCGCCCGCGGTCCTTCGCGGACGGCGGCGACCAACAGGACTGACAGGACGGCTGGTACGACGGCGACGGCGAGCAGCGGCCTGATCCGGTGGCCGAGGAGCTCATAGAGCAGCAGCCCGACGGCCGGGCCGACGACGGCGCCTGCGGTGTCGGCGGCGCGGTGGAACCCGAACACCCGCCCTCGCTGCGCGCGGGAGACGCCAGCCATGAGGAGCGCGTCACGTGGCGCACCCCGGACGCCCTTCCCGATCCGGTCGACGCCTCGGCCCGCGAGGACGACAGGCCAGGCTGCCGCGACGGCGACAAGGGCCTTCCCGCACGCGGCGAGGCCGTACCCGATGGCGATCAGCGGCCTGCGGGCGCGGCGGTCACCGAGCCTGCCCGCGAGGAGCTTGGTCACCGCCGCGAGGCCCTCAGCGGCGCCCTCTACGACGCCGACGACTGCGGCGGGCGCGCCGAGCGTCACGGTCAGAAAGATTGGCAGGATCGGATAAAGCATCTCGCTGGCGGCATCTTGAAGAAAGCTGACGCCCGACAGCACCCGGACGTTCGGCGTCAGCCAACCTGCCGGGCCGGTCACCCCGCCGCCGCCGGCAGGACCAGCGACACGGAGGTCCCGCCCGGCGGGTGGTCACAGACGGCGTCCGGGAACCGGGCCGGCGGGTACGTGTGGTGGGCACCGAGGGCGCAGAGCCGGAGCTCCCCGCCAAGCCGGACAGCGAGGTCGTGCACGAGCGCAAGCCCGAGCCCGCTGCCGACGGTGGTGCGGGCCTCGTCCGCGCGGCGGAACCGTTCGACGGCCTGCGGCACGAACGCGGACGGCATGCCCGGGCCGCCGTCGGAGACGGTCGCGATCCCGCATCCAGACTCCTGCCGGGCCCGCACGGTCGCTGCGCTGCCGCCGCCGTGCCGGACGGCGTTGTCGACCAGGTTCCCGAGCAGCAGGTCGAGCTGTTGGTCATCCGCTGCGACGGGCACCGGACGAAGCGCGTCCGCCTGGACGTCGGACTCCTGCGCGCTGCCGCGCCGAGCCGCCCGCCTGGCCGCCTCCGCCAGGTCCGCGCTGCCGCCAGCGGGAGGCATGGCCTCCAGCGCGAGGAGTTGCTCGGCGAGGCGGGAAAGCCGTGCCGTGTCGGCGGCGACGTCGCGCAGGGTCTGCTCGTACTCGTCGTTGGTCCGAGGCCGGCGCAGCGCCAGCTCAACCTCCGTCGTGAGGAGCGACAGGGGCGTGCGCAGCTCGTGGCTGGCGTCGGCGACGAAGCGACGCTGGCGTTCGGCGGCGGCGGCCTGCGCGGCGAGCATGTCGTTCAGGGTGTGGCCGAGCCTGGTGACCTCATCGTCGGGCGCGGCGGGAACGTCGAGGCGAACCCCCTGATCGCCTTCGGCGATCTGCTCGGCGCGAGCGCGGTAGCGGTCGACCGGCGCCAGCGCCGCCCGCGCGAGCCGGTACCCGACCACCGCCGCGATGGCGAGGGCGGCAACGTTCGCGAGGGCGAGTTGTGCGAGGAGCTCGCGCAGCGCCTCGTCGCGCTGGGCGATCCGGACCGCCGTCACCGCGACCCCCGGCGGCGCCGGGAACGCCAGGACCCGCAGCCGCCGGTCTCCGCCCGTGAGCAGCTGCCCGAGGTCTGCCTGAACAGTGCTGGTCCGCGCGGCGGCGAGGTCACGGGGGCGGAGCAGAACACGTCCCGACACGCCGGAGGCGGCCGCCGCAACGGTGCCGTCGGGGCGGACGAGCTGTTCGAGCTGTTCGCCGGTCGCGAGCGCGGCGATGGCGCCGGCGGGGTCATCAGGGTGGGCTGCGACGGTACGGCGCAGGTCCGCGGCCTGAGTCTGGAGTTGGCCGTCGAGCGAGGAGTCGAGGGCGACCTGGACGCGCCAGTAGACGAAGCCGCCTGCGGCGGTGAGAACGACGAGCATCGTGAGGACGAACCCGGCGACAAGGCGGACCCGGATCGACGCGGGCCGCACGTCAGGACTCGTCGAAGGTGTAGCCGGCGCCCCGCAGCGTCCGGATGCTGGTGCGCCCGAACGGCTTGTCGACCTTCGCGCGGAGGTTCGCGACGTGGACGTCGATGACGTTGCTCCGGACGTCGGTCTCGCCGTCCCAGACTTCGTCGAGGATCTGAAGGCGGGTGACGCAACGGCCGGCGCGGCGAGCGAGGAGCGCGAGGACGTCGAACTCACGGGCACTCAACTCCAACGCCGTGCCGCCCCTGGCGGCCGTGCGCCGTTCCGGGTCCAGCCGCAGGTCGCCAACTTCGACCGGCGCGAGCTCCTCCGGCGACACGCGGCGGACGAGCGCCCGGAGACGGGCAAGGAGCTCGTCGAAGGAGAACGGCTTGGGCAAGTAGTCGTCTGCGCCGGCGTCCAGGCCAGCGACGCGGTCGCCGACCGTCTGCCGGGCGCTGAGCATCAGCACGGGCGTGCGCACCCCGGACGACCGGAGCACCGACAGCACCGTCGGACCGTCCATCCCGGGGAGCATCCAGTCCAGGACGACTGCGTCGTACGTTCCCTCCAGAGCGGCGACGAGCCCCGTCGGACCGTCAGAACGCACGTCGGCCTCGTGACCCGCCTCAGCGAGGCCGCGCCGGACCAGATCGGCCAGCCGGGGCTCGTCGTCGACGATCAGGATCCTCACCGGCACAGTCTGCTCCGCCCGCCCGCCCGCCCGCCCGCCCGCCCGCACGCCGGCGGGACGGGCGCGGCTTAATCTCCGCTTCATGTCACGTTCCTAGCGTGGCCGTATGAGCGAAACGCCCTGCCCGTGAGCGCCGTCGACCTCACGAAGAGGTACGGCCGCTTGGTAGCCGTCAACGAGTTGTCGATGGCCGTCGCCGAGGGCGAGGGCGAGGGCGAGGGCGAGGGCGAGGGCGAGGGCGAGGGCGAGGGCGAGGTCTACGGCGTCCTGGGCCCGAACGGTGCAGGGAAGACGACGTTCCTGCGCATGTTGTTCGGTCTGATACGCCCGGATAGCGGCACGCTGGAAGTCCTCGGCAAGACGTGGAAGGCCGACGGGCCGCGCGCCCTTGACGGCGTCGCAGGGTTCATCGAGAGCCCGAAGTGCTGTCGGTCAACAGCCGCATTCCTCCGTCGGGGTCGTCGCGCCGCCTGTCATCGCGTTCGTCATGCGGCTCGCCGGCACCCTCGCCGGCGTCGACCTGCTCCGGCGGTTCTTTCTCACCACCCCGTTCGAGTCCTGGCACGGCCTGCTCGTCGAGCAACGCTTCTCCGGCCTCATCGGACAAGGACTGCTTGTCTCCGCCGGCTGGCTGCTCGTCTGCCTGGCCGTCGCCTACACATCTGCGCCGCCGCGACATCACCGGAGGCTGACGTGAACCCGCTCATCGCCCGCATCGGGACGGTCGCGCTCGGCGCTGCCGCCGTCGCCGGCCTGATCGCCGCCGGTCGTCCCGACGTCACCAGGGCGCGACTCGAGCAGTCGTTGACGCCCGACTACACGAATCTGTATCTCCAGCAGGCGAAGATTCTCGGCCATCCCGAGTTCACCGCCGTCACCCTGGCGCTGAGCACGGTCTGCGACCGCGGCGGGCCGAAGGTGGCCGACGTGGGCCCGGGCGCGGACTGGATCTGCCACATCATGTTCACCGATCAGACCGGTAAGCGCCAGGACGGCAAGTTCGAGCTGAACGCCAAGAGCAACAGCTGCTACGTCGCCACCGGCCCGTCCCGCATCAACGGACCGGTCACCATCACCGACACGAAGGGCCGGGACGTCCTCAACCCTGTCTTCGAGTTCGACGCCTGCTACGACCCGGCCGGCTGACCGGCATGGTTCTGTTCCAGGCCGTCAACGACCTCGCCCGCCGCACGCCGTGGGCGCACGGCGCGGTCCTCGCCTACGCCTCCTACGGCGTCGTGCTCTTTGCAGCCCTCATCCTCGCCAGCTGGTGGACGGCCCGCCGCAGCGGCCCGCGGACGATGGCCGGCGCGCTCTGGGCCGGGGCAGCGACCCTGCTTGCCGTCGCTCTCAACCAGCCCATCGTCGCCGCGGTCGGAGAGGCTCGGCCGTACACGGCGCACCCCGGGATCTTCGTCCTGGCCCACCGGTCCGCGGACCTGTCGTTCCCGTCCGACCACGCCGTCATGGCCGGGGCCGTCGCCGCCGGGTTGTGGCTCGTGTCGCGCCGTTTGGGGGCCGCCGCGACCATTGCCGCGCTGCTCATGGCGTTCGCCCGCGTCTACATCGGAGCGCACTACCCTCGCGACGTCCTCGCCGGGCTCGCCCTCGGCGCCGCCGTAGCCCTTGGCGGTTGGGCGCTCCTGCGCCGGCCCTTGACCGCCCTCGTCGTCCGGGGCGAGCGGACGCCGCTGTGCCCGCTGCTGCGGACGTCCGGAGCGCCCGCATGAGCGGGATCGTCGACGGCTTGCGCGGTGTCCCGCCCGGCCTCGCCTACACGATCATCGGCCTACTGGTGTTCGCCGAAGCGGCCGTCTTCGTCGGATTCGTTCTCCCCGGCGAAACCGCCGTGCTGCTCGGCGGCGCGATGGCCGCCACGGGTCGCCTGTCCCTACCGACTCTCCTCGTCCTCGTTTTCGTCGCAGCGGTTGCCGGAGACAGCGTCGGCTACGAGGTCGGCCGGCGCTTCGGCCCCCGGCTCCTTGCATCGAAGGTGCTGCGAAAGCATGCGGGCAAGATCGGGCAGGCTCGCACGCAGCTGCGCGAACGAGGCGGCGCAGCGGTCTTCGTCGGCCGATTCACCGCGTTCCTCCGCGCCGTCATGCCAGGCCTGGCCGGCGCCAGCCGCATGCCGTACCAGCGGTTCGTGGTCTTCAACGCCGCAGGCGGGCTCGTGTGGGGCAGTGGCGTCCTGCTCCTCGGCTACTCCGCCGGCGCGTCCTACGCCAAGGTCGAGCGTGCGCTCGGGAAAGGCACCGCGGTCGCCGCCGCCTTTCTGCTGCTCGCAGTCGTGGGCATCTGGCTACGGCGCCGGCACCGGCACCGCTCGCATGTCCGCACACAACCGGGGCAATGATGCGGCGGGCAGCTGGTTGCGCGACTCTCGACAAGTGCTGCCCGTGAGGCGGACCCGACCCTCGATGGCGGGCTGACCCGCACAGCCGACTGGCTGATCAAGGCATGACGCGGTCGGCGCGCCCAGGCCGCCCGGCTGCAATGGGAGACAGCACTACGCGCCAACGACCGGGCCGTCGTGGCCTTCGACGGCCCTACCGTCTGGCTTCTCCTCTTTGGCCCTCATGAGGAAGGCAGCCGACGCGCTGACGTCTACACGGCGCTCTACCCATTGGTCGGCGTCGACCTCCGCCGAGCCGCTTACCAAGTCCCCCGTGCTGCGACGAGGATGACCAACCGCCCGCCGTCGACGGTGAGGTCCTTGGACGACCTTGTGCGCCGGGTGTCGTGGCGGCGCGGTCGGGGGTCCGTCCGAGGGCGGCTGCCGCAGCCGGATCTCATCAGGGCCACGACCGCCCCGTCGGACAGACGCGTGATCGGCTGGTAGGCGCTGACGACCGCCTGGTCGCGCAGCAGCCGGGCAAGGGCGTCCGGCGGCGGCTGCGTCGTAGGCACGCCCCAGTATCGGCGAGCGGACCGAGCGACCTCGTGGCCCCGTCCACGTGACCGGCTCGCTGTTGTCGGTTCCCGCGTGACCGAATCGTTATCCGAGCGCCGTGCCGACTGTCGGTACGTCCCCATACGCTCCGCGCACCCGCACGCTCACTGTGGGCAGCGTCACCGCACCGCGTCGGCTGTATCCCCTCGAGAGGACGTCCATGATCTTTTCCCGTCGGTCCCGGCGCTCGCGCGCTGCCGGGACCCTCGCTGCCGCCGTCGCGCTCGCGATGGTGGCCCCGGCCCTGCCGGGAAGCGCCGCCACCCCGGGCGCCGGTTCCGACGCGGTGCCGCTCAAGCGGCTCGACGGCTCGCAGGCCCGGCCCGAGGTGGCCCGCCCCGACGGCGCGCTGCGCCGCCTGCCCACCGACTCGCTCGTCGTGCAGATCGAGCTGAACACCACACCGACCGCACGTACCTTCGCCGGCAAGCGCGCCGCAGGCCTGCGCGCGGCGTCCTCGGCCGCGGAGCGGCAGGCCGGCGCGGTGCGCGCCGCCCAGCAGCGGCTCGTCGCGCGCCTGTCCGCACCGGCCACCAAGGCCGACGTCCTGTTCACCACCTCGGTGCTCACCAGCGCCGTCGTCGTGCGCACCGACCGCGACCGGGTGCCGGCCATCGCCGCGCTGCCCGGCGTCACCTCGGTCAGGCCCGCGGCGCCGAAGCTGCCCTCGAACAGCAACGCCGTGCCGCTGACCCAGACGCCCGTCGCCTGGGAGGCGAACGGCACCGGGGCCGGCACCAACATCGCCGTGCTCGACACCGGCATCGACTACACGCACGCCGACTTCGGCGGCGCCGGTACCGAGGCGGCGTTCGAAGCCGCCGACGCCACCGACACGGTGCTCACCCCCGACAGCGGCGGCGTCGACCACTTCCCGACCGCCAAGGTCACCGGCGGCTACGACCTGGTCGGCGACGACTACAACGGCGGCTTCACCGACGACGGGCTGGACGTCAACAGCCCGAACATCGTCCCCAACCCCGACCCGAACCCGCTCGACTGCGCCGACGACGAGGGCGGCGGTCACGGCACGCACGTGGCCGGTACCGCAGCGGGCTTCGGTGTCAACGCCGACGGCAGCACCTACACCGGCGCCTACAGCACGGCGACCCCCTTCACCGACCTGAAGATCGGTCCCGGCACCGCCCCGGGCGCGACACTGTCGGCCTACCGGGTGTTCGGCTGCACGGGCGCCTCGTTCGTGATCAGCCAGGCGCTCGACCTGATCGCCGCGACGATCACCGACACCAACCCGAACAACGACGTCGACATCATGAACCTCTCGCTCGGCGCCGACTTCACCCGCGGTGACGACCCCGACGCGCAGAACATCGACCGGCTCGCACTGCTCGGCGTCACGCCGGTCGTCGCCGCCGGCAACGCGGGCGACCTGTACGCCAGCACCGGCTCGCCCGGCACCGCCCGGCGGGCGCTCACCGTCGCTGCGACCGACGACGGCTTCGCCTACGTCGACGGCCTGCTGCTGACTGCGCCGCCGGAGCGAGCCGGCGACGTCCTACCGGGCCTGCTCAGCGTCCGCTATGTCTTCGGTCCGACCCGCCCCGGCGTGACAGACGTGCCACTCGCCCGACCGGCGGCAAGCGACAGCTGCTCGCCGTACAGCCCCGCCGACGCTGCGCTCGTCGCCGGCAAGGTGGCGCTCATCGACGCCGCCGGCTTCGGCTGCGGCTCGGTCACGAAGACCGCCAACGCCAGGGAGGCGGGCGCCGTCGGCGCGGTCATCATCGCCGACGACGACGCGCTGTCGATCGGCATCACCGGGGACACCGACATCCCCGCGATCCTCATCCAGGCGAGTACCGGGGCCACGCTGCTCACGACCCCGGGCGTGCGGGTCAGCATCAACGCCCAGTCGGTCCAGGCGAGCACGCTGCGCAGCCCCGACCTGATCGACACGCCCGCAGGCTTCACCTCCCGCGGCGGCACGGTGGGCGACGGCTACCTCAAGCCCGACCTCGCGGCCCCCGGCGTGAGCATCACCTCGGCTCGCTCGGGCAGCGGCGACGGCCGGCTGACGATCTCCGGCACCTCGATGGCCACGCCGCACGCGGCTGGTATCGCGGCGCTGGTCAAGGCCGCGCACCCGACCTTCAGCGCCGAGCAGGTCAAGGCCGCCATGGTCAACACCGCGATCCAGGATGTCGTGGTCGACCCGACCGACACCGCTGCCGGCACCTTCACCCCGTCGCGGGTCGGCTCCGGCCGGGTCCGCGCCGACCTCGCGACCGCCACCGAGGTGCTGGCCTACGAGGCCGGCGGCACCGGTTCGGTCAGCGTCGGCCTCGGCCCGATCGACGTGACCGCCGCGACCCAGACGATCACCCGCCAGGTGACCGTCCAGAACACCGGCAGCACCGCCCGCACCTACGCGGTCTCTACCGAGGACGACCTGACGATGCCGGGCGCGGTCTGGACGGCAACGCCGACCAGCCTCTCGCTCGCGCCCAGTGCGTCGGCAACGGCCACCCTCACGCTGTCGCTCACCCGCGACGCACTGCGCAAGGCGCCGGACCCCACGCGCGAGGCGGTGGGCGAGCAGATCGGACTCCTCGAACCGTTCATCTCCGAGAGCCTGGGCAAGCTGCTGCTCACCCCGAACGGCGGCGGCACCCAGCTGCGCGTCGCCTACGGCGCAGCGCCAAGGCCGGCCTCGACCACGGCGGCCGCATCCACCGTCACCTTCCCCGCGGCCGGTGGCGCGACCTTCCTGCCGATCACCGGACAGGGCGTCTCGAACGGCTCCACGACCGAGGCCACGTCGATCAACTCGGTCGTGAGCGGCTACCAGCTGCAGGTCGACAGCCCGCAGCTGCCGGCGTGCGGGCCGGTACCGACCGGACAGATCCAGCCTGCGGGCTGCCTGGCCTTCGCCTCGCAGCGCGCCGGTGACCTGCGCTACGTCGGGGCGACCTCCACGGTGCCGCTCGACGGCGTCGACGACGGCCTGGCCGTGTTCGGCCTGGCGACCTACGGCACCTGGAACACCCCCTCGTGGAACTACAGCAACGGCTTCGGGGGTGACATCCGCTACCGGGTGTTCGTCGACGTCGACGGCGACGGCACCGACGACCGGCTGGTCGATGTCGAGCGTCTGGCGGACAACACCGACCTGCTGACGGCAAATCTGTACGACATCAGCGGTCTGCCGGTGGGCTTCACCGACGACGACCTCAAGGCCTCCGAGCGGGCCGACCCGTCGACGCTGCTCGACCAGCAGCTGCTGAACGTCTCCGACGGGTCGTTCGACACGAACCTGCTGCAGAGCGACGTGGTCGCCGTTCCGGTGTCGGTCGCGGCGATGGGGCTGCCGGCCGGTAGGTCCACGATCGGCTACCGAGTGGTCACCGAGTCGCTCGACTCGCTGCCGGTCGTGCTCGACCAGACGGCGCGACAGAGCTTCGACGTCGCGCACCCGGCGGTCGCCGTGGTCGCCCCGTCGGCGCCGAGCGCCACGGTGCTGTTCCGCGACCGCAACGGCACCCGGCTGCCGGTGCGGCGCGACACCCAGGGGGTCGGGAGCTTCCTCGGCCTGCTGCTGCTGCACCACCACGCCGCGAACGGCAAGCGGGCGCAGGTCGTGGCCGTCCGGACCGGGAACAGCACAACCGGACCGGGCTGCACGGTGCCCGCCTCGCTCACCGTGTCGCCCAGCACGATCATGGCGGTGGGCATCGCCGGGGTCACCGTCAGGGCGACCCCGGGCAGCACGGTCGACCTGTACGCCTACAGCCGGCCCTCGACGACCTACCGGGTCGCCCGGACCGGCAAGGTCGGCGCCAACGGCACGGTGGCGTTCGCCGTGCGCCCGTCGACCAACACGCGCCTGTACGCGCAGGAGCGCGGCTGCGCACCGGTGAACACCTCCACGGCCAGCAAGGTGCTCAATGTGCGCTCGGTGCTCAGCATCAACGCCACGCGCACCGGCAGGCGCAGCTACCAGTTCACCGGGACGGTGCTGCCGGCCCGGCCGGACGGCTACGTCATCTCGCTCTACCGGGTCGAGCCGAACGGCCGGCAGGTGCTGACCTCGCAGACGCGCTCCAGGAACGGCCGGTACACGATCAACCGGACGTTCAGCGGCACGGGACGGTTCGGGTTCGTGGTCCGTACCGGCCAGGACCTGCGGAACGCTCCGGGCAGCAGCCCGATCCGCAGCGTGCTGATCTACTAGCTCGTCCGCACATGCCGCAGGGGCGGTCCCGAACCGGGGCCGCCCCTGCGGCGTGTCCAGGTCGGTCGGGCCGCCCCTGCGGCAGGTCCAGGTCGGTCAGGCGGGCTCGACCGGCGCCCCGGGCGGCGCCTCGATCGGCTCGCCCTGGCGACCCGGCCGCTCCGGCGGCGCCGCTGTCACCTCCGGCTCAGGCGTCGTGACGTCGGCGAGTACGTCGCGCAGCACGTCGAGGACTACCTGCGGCGCCTCCTCGGGCAGGAAGTGCCCCGCGCCCGGCACGGTCACCATGACGCAGTCGGCGCCGAGGTCGCGCACCACCGCCTCACCGATGCGGACGGGCAGCACCGGGTCGAGCGCCCCCCACAGCACGAGTGCCCGCTCGACCGAGATGCGGCTGCGCGGGACCGACGCCGCGGATCGTCGGCCGCGCAGCAGCGCCGCTGCCCGCGGGCGGGCGACACCCCGGTAGTAACCGAGCATCGCCGCGACGCTGGCCGGCCGGGTGTAGGCGGCGGTGTACTCGGAGCGGCTGACCGGGTCGAGCTGGTGCGCGGCGCGCCACGGCAGGTCGAGCATCAGATCGACGGCGCGCCGCCCGCCGAGGCGGAGCAGCAGCTCGGGGAGCACGGGCAGCGCGAACAGCGGGATGTACGCCGCCCGCAGCAGCGGCACCTGCCGGTAGGGCGCGTTCACCACGACGAGCCGGCGCACGAGCTCGGGCCGCGCACCGGCGAGCGCAAGCGCCAGCGAACCACCCCAGTCGTGCCCGACGACGTCGACCACCCCGCCGGGGACCTCCCGCTCGACCAGCGCGGCCAGCTGGCGCACGAGCGTCGGAACGTCGAAGGGCCCGGAGAAGGCCGACCCCCCGAGGCCGGGCAGGTCGGGGGCGAGCACCCGCCGCCCGTCCGCCAGCCGAGGCGCCACCTGCGCCCAGCAGGTGGCGGTCTGCGGCACGCCGTGCAGCAGCAGCGCGGGGGTACCTGGCCCTTTGCTGCCCCACGAGCGCAGCAGAAAGCTGGTGTCCGCCGCGCGGACCGTCTCGACCTGCTGCGCCTGCGTCATGCGTAGAACACCCTCTCGACGACGGCCCGGGCACGCCGGGTGGCCCGCCGGTAGTCGTCCAGTGCCTGCCCCTGCCCGCCCACCGGGTAACCGAGCGCCCGGGCGACGCCCTCGAGCTCACGGCCGCCGGCGGGCAGCGTGTCGCCGGGCTTGCCGCGCACGAGCACCAACGCGTTGCGCACCCGGGAGGCCAGCGTCCACGCGTGGTTCAGCACGCCCGAGTCGGCCGGGTCGAGCAGCCCGGCCGCGGTGGCCGCCGCCAGCGCCTGGAGCGTGCCGGTGGTGCGCAGCGCCGGCACCGCGTGGGCGTGCTGCAGCTGCAGCAGCTGAGCGGTCCACTCGACGTCCGCCAGGCCGCCGGGCCCCAGCTTGAGCTCGCGGCGCGGGTCGGCGCCGCGCGGCAGTCGCTCGCGCTCGACCCGAGCCTTGATGCGCCGGAGCTCGCGCAGCGCGTCGGCCGTCAGACCGCCGGGCGGGTAGCGCAGGTCAGCGACGGCGTCGAGCAGCTCGCCGACCAGCGTGGCGTCACCGGCCAGCGGGGCGGCCCGCAGCAGCGCCTGCGCCTCCCAGCCGGACGCCCACTTCTCGTAGTAGGCGACGCAGGAGGCGAGACTGCGCGACAGCGGGCCCTGCTTGCCCTCCGGCCGCAGGTCGGCGTCGACGTGCAGCGGCGGGTCCGGCGCCGGCAGCGACAGCAGCCGGCGCAGCTCGCCCGCGACCTCGAGGGCGATCGCCGCGGCGTCCGCCTCGCTCGTCCCGGGATGCGGGTCGTGCACGAACAGCACGTCGGCATCGCTGCCGTAGCCCTGCTCGCCGCCGCCGAGCCGGCCCATCGCCAGTACGGCGAAGCGCAGCGGCAGCGCTCCCCGCTCGTGCTCTCTGCCGCGCACAGCGGTCGAGAGCGCCGCGGCGACCACTGCCGCCGCGACGTCGGACAGCGCGGTACCCACCTGGGGCAGCGTGAGCCGGCCGAGCCGGTCGGCGCAGGCGATGCGGAGCAGCTCGTGCCGGCGCAGGCCACGGGCGGCCGCGACAGCCGCTCCCGGGTCGCTGCGCCGCGCCACCGTCGCGACAAAGGCGGTCTCGAGCGCGGCGCGCGGCCGGGGAACGAGCTCGTCGTCGTCGGCGAGCAACCGCACCGCCTCGGGGGCCCGGGTCAGCAGGTCGGCGACCAGGCGCGAGGAGGCGAGCAGGTGCGCGAGCCGCTCGGCCACCTGTCCCTCGTCGCGCAGGAGGCGCAGGTACCACGGCGTCGTGCCGAGCCGATCCGACACCTGACGGAAGGCGAGCAGGCCCGCGTCGGGATCGGCGGCGTCGGCGAACCAGCCGAGCATCGCCGGCAGCAGCGTCTGCTGGATGACCGCGCGCCGTGACACGCCCTCGGTGAGGGCCTCCAGGTGCTGCAGGGCCACCGCCGGCCGGGCGAACCCGAGCGCCTCGAGCCGGGCCTTGGCCGCGGCCGGGGTCAGTCGCGCCTGCTCCCCCGGCAGCCGCGCCACCGCCCGCAGCAGCGGCCGGTAGAAGAGCTTCTCGTGCAGGCGCCGCACCTCGTGGCCGTAGCCGGCGCGCTCGCGGCCGAAGGTGTCGAGCGCGCTGGCGCGGTAGCCCATCGCCCGGGCGACGCGCAGCAGGCCAGCGGCGTCGTCTGGGGCCGGCAGCAGGTGGGTGCGGCGCAGCCGATGCAGCTGCAGGCGGTGCTCCAGGGTGCGCAGCCAGGCGTAGGCCTCGCGCAGGTGCCGGGCATCTTCCCGGCCGACGTAGCCGCCGGCGGCGAGCGCGTCGAGCGCGCTCAGCGTGGTGCCGCTGCGGATCTGCGGGTCATTGCGGCCGTGCACCAGCTGCAGCAGCTGGACGGCGAACTCGATGTCGCGCAGCCCGCCCGGTCCGAGCTTGACCTCGCGGGGGGCGGTGTCGTCCGGCAGCGTCGACTCGACCCGGCGGCGCATCGCCTGCACGTCGTCGACGAAACCGGGTCGGCCGGCGGCCTCCCAGACGAGTGGCGCCACCGCCTCGACGTAGGCGCGCCCCAACGCGATGTCGCCCGCGACCGGACGCGCCTTGACCAGCGCCTGAAACTCCCACGTCGAGGCCCACCGACGGTAGTAGGCCAGGTGGCTGGCGAGGGTGCGCACGAGCGGGCCGGCCGCCCCCTCCGGACGCAGGTTCGCATCGATCGGCCAGGCGGCGGCCGTGCAGACACGCATCGCCTGCTGGGCGAGGCGGGTGGCTCCGCGCAGCGCCGCGTCGTCGCTCGTCTCGCCCACCGGCGCGGCGACCAGCACCACGTCGACGTCGCTGACGTAGTTGAGCTCGCGCCCGCCGCACTTGCCCATGCCGATCACGGCCAGCCGGAACGGCGCCGTCGCGGGCGTCTCGGCGCGCGCGACCGCGAGACCCGCCGACAGCACGGCCGAGGCGACGTCGGCCAGCTCGCCACCGACCTCGGCCATCTCGACGACGCCGGTCAGGTCGCGGGCCGCGAGCAGCAGCAGGCACCGCCGGTGGGCCACCTGCAAGGCGGCGACCGCCGCCGGGCCGGTCATCGCGGCGCCCTCGCCCCCGTCCGTCACACCGACCGCCTCGAGCAGCGACGTCTCCAGCCCGTGCCGGCTGGGCCGGCTCTCGACGAGGGTGTCGTCGGCCAGCAGCAGCCAGTCGCCCGGGTGCGCGACCAGGTGGTCGCCGAGCGCGATGCTCGTCCCGAAGACCGCGAGCAGCCTGCGCCGCAGACCCTCGCGCTCGCGGAGACCGCGCACGAGCGCGGCCGGGTCGTCGGCCGCCTCGTACAGCCGCAGCAGCTGCGCGACGGTGAGGTCGGGGTCGGTCGCGTCCGCCGCCGCCTCGACCAGCGCAACCGCGGCCAGATCGGACGGGCGGTCGTCGTGCCACAGCCCGAGCCGCTCGAGGGCCTGGCTGCTGCCGGCCGTGTCCGCGAACCCGAGCCTGGCCAGGGCCGCGCGGCCGCTCCCCCGCTCGTCGAAGACGCTCACGCTCGTGTCACAGCTCGAGGGCGTAGCAGCGCGAACGGGGCGAACGGCGGTAGTGGCCGTAGGGCATGATCGGCTGCCAGCCGGCGCTCGCGTACAGGGCCATCGCCTCGGGCTGCTCGGTGCCGGTCTCGAGCACGAGCCGGCCCCGCCCGAGCCCCGCCGCCTCCTGCACCAGGCGGGCGAGCAGCCGGCGCGCGACCCCGCGGCCGCGCTCGGCCGGCTCGACGAACATGCGCTTGACCTCGCCCACGTCCTCGGCCGGACCTGGCCGCAGCCCGGCGCAGCCGACGGCTCGGCCGGCGCGCTCGACGAGCAAGAAGGTGCCGTGCGGCGGGGCGTAGTCACCGACGACGTGCGGCGGGAACAGTTCCTCGGCGTTGTCGTAGCGCGCCACGAGGTCGGCGTCGAGCGCGGCCATCAGCCGGGCGGCCTGCGGGTCGTCAAAGGCGACGGGACGGATCGAGACGTCGTCCATGGCCGGTCAGGGCGCGACGACGGGCAGCTCCACCCGTCCCCGGCCCTGTGCGAGGGCGGCGAAACGCTCGACGACCGGGCGCCAACACGCCTCGACCTCCTCGAGCTCGTCGACCGCCCGCTCGGCCAGCGCCACCGGGTCGATGCCCTTCGCCACCAGCTCGTCGTTCGGCGCGGCCCCCCACCGCCGCACCATCGCCGCGTCGACCTCGAGGTGGAACTGCACCGCCCACGCCCGAGGGCCGAGGCGGAAAGCCTGGTGCGGGTAGCGGCTGCTGCTCGCGAGCAGCACCGCGCCGGGGGGCAGGTCGACGATCGCATCCTCGTGCCACTGCACCACGGTCGGGGTGAACGGCACGTCGGCGAACAGCTCGTCCTCCCAGGCGGCGTCGCGCTTGGCGACCAGGCGGGCCCCGGCCTCCAGGCCCTCGTCCCCCCGCGCCACGCGCCCGCCGGTCGCCGCGGCGAGCAGCTGGGCGCCGAGGCAGATCGCGAGCACCGGCGTGCGGTCGCGTACGGCGGCGGCCAGCAGCTGCTTGGTCGCGGCGAGCCAGGGGGCGCTCGCGTCGTCGTAGGCCTGCTGGGGTCCACCGAGCACGACGAGGGCGTCGAAGCCGGCGGGGTCGGTGGGCACCGGCGCGCCCTCGTGCGCCGCGACGACGACCAGCTCGACCCCGGCTTCGGGCAGCCAGCCGGCCAGGGTGCCGGGGCCCTCGGCGGCGGTGTGCTGGACGACCAGCGCGCGCGTGACCACTACAGGACCGGCAGGTAGCGGCCGAGCTCGAAGGGGGTGACCTCCGAGCGGTAGGCGTGCCACTCGGCCCGCTTGTTGCGCAGGAAGAAGTCGAACACGTGCTCGCCGAGCGTCTCGGCGACCAGCTCGCTGCCCTCCATGACGGTGATGGCCTCGGCGAGGCTCCCGGGCAGCGGACGCATGCCGAGGGCTCGGCGCTCGGGCTCGGTGAGGCTCCACACGTCGTCCTCGGCGCCCGGCGGCAGCTCGTAGCCCTCTTCGATCCCCTTCAGGCCGGCGGCGAGCATGACCGCAAAGGCGAGGTAGGGGTTGGTGGCGCTGTCGGGGCTGCGCACCTCGACGCGGGCCGACCCGCTCTTGCCCGGCTTGTACATCGGCACCCGCACGAGCGCGCTGCGGTTGTTGCTGCCCCAGCAGATGTAAGGCGGGGCCTCGCCGCCGGTGACGAGCCGCTTGTAGCTGTTGACGTACTGGTTGGTCACCGCCGTGATCTCCGCGGCATGACGCAGCAGCCCGGCGATGAAGTGCTTGGCGACGCTCGAGAGGTGCAGCGGGTCGGCGCCGTCGTAAAAGGCGTTGGTGTCGCCCTCGAACAGCGACAGGTGGGTGTGCATGCCGCTGCCGGGCTGGTCGCTGAACGGCTTCGGCATGAAGGTGGCGTAGACGCCGGCAGCCAGCGCCACCTCCTTGATGACGTGCCGGGTGGTGAGGATGTTGTCGGCGGTCGAGAGCGCGTCGGCGTAGCGCAGGTCGATCTCCTGCTGACCGGGAGCCACCTCGTGGTGGCTGAACTCCACCGAGATGCCCATCCGCTCGAGCATCGTGATCGCCTCGCGCCGGAAGTCCTGGCTCACGCCGTGCGGAGTGAGGTCGAAGTAGCCCGCCGAGTCGACGGCCTCGGGCCGCTCGCCCCTGGCCGGCAGGCCGCGGAGCAGGAAGAACTCGATCTCGGGATGGGTGTAGAAGGTGAAGCCGGCGTCGGCCGCCCGGCCGAGCGCCCGGCGCAGCACGTGTCGCGGGTCGGCCCACGACGGCGCGCCGTCGGGCATCGTGATGTCGCAGAACATCCGGGCGGTACCCGGCTCGTCGCCCTCGCTGCGCCACGGAAGCACCTGGAAGGTCGCCGGGTCGGGCTTGGCGAGCATGTCGCTCTCATGCACCCGGGCGAAGCCCTCGATCGCCGAGCCGTCGAAGCCGATGCCCTCGGCGAAGGCGCCCTCCAGCTCGGCCGGGGCGATCGCCACCGACTTGAGCAGGCCGAGCACGTCGGTGAACCACAGCCGCACGAAGCGGATGTCGCGCTCCTCGAGCGTGCGGAGCACGAACTCCTGCTGCTTGTCCATGCCGTCATCCTCGCAGCCGCGCGCACCCGGCCTCCTGACGGCGTTCGGCGCCGCTCGTGGTGAAGTGCTCGGGTGCCGACGCACGGTCGGGCACCGAGAAGGAGGTTGACGTGCAGGACTTTGCAGACCGCACCGCGCTGGTCACCGGCGGCACCCGCGGCATCGGCCTCGGCATCGCCCACGAGCTCGTGTCGCGCGGGGCCTCGGTGGTGATCACCGCGCGCAAGCCCGACGAGCTCGAGGCCGCCGTCGCCGAGCTCGACCCGGACCGGACCGGCCGCGCGGTCGCCGCCCGCGGCAGCGCCGACGACGAGCAGCACCAGGCCGAGGCCGTCGCGCTCGCGGTCGAGCGCTTCGGCCGGCTCGACATGCTGGTGCCGAACGCCGCGGTCAACCCGCAGTACGGCCCGCTGGTCGATGCCGATCTGTCGGCGGTGCGCAAAGTGATGGAGGTCAACGTCACCGCCGTGCTCGGCTGGGTGCAGCAGGCCTGGCGGCAGTCGATGCAGCAGTCCGGCGGCAGCATCTGCGTCGTCGCAAGCGTCGGCGGTCTGCGCAGCGGCGCCCCGATCGGCGCGTACAACGCCAGCAAGGCGGCAGTGATCCACCTGGTGCGCCAGCTGGGCGCCGAGATGGGACCGTCGGTGCGGGTCAACGCGATCGCGCCCGCGGTGGTCAAGACGCGCTTCGCCGAGGCGCTCTACGAGGGTCGCGAGGCCGAGGTGGCGGACGCCTACCCGATGAAGCGGCTCGGCGTGCCCGAGGACACCGCAAAGGCGGCGGCGTTCCTGCTCTCGGAAGACGCGTCCTGGATCACCGGCGAGACGCTCGTCGTGGACGGCGGGGTCACCGTCGCCCGGTAGGCAGGGGTGGTACGGGGCAGGGGCAGGGCGGACGCCACCCCCTGACCCCGAAGGGCACCATGACCACTACCGATACGCCCATCGCCGACAGCGGCACCCTCACTCTCGGCGGCGACCTGACGGTCCACCGCCTCGGCTACGGCGCCATGCAGATCACCGGCGACGGCATCTGGGGCCCGCCGGAGGATCCCGCGACCGCCGAGGCGGTGCTGCGCCGGGCTGTCGAACTGGGCGTCGACTTCATCGACACCGCCGACAGCTACGGCCCGTTCGTCTCGGAGAACCTCATCCGCGAGGCCCTGCACCCCTACGAGGGCGTCACCGTCGCGACCAAGGGCGGGCTGACCCGTAGCGGACCCGGTCAGTGGCCGCCGCTCGGCCGGCCGGAGTACCTCGTGCAGTGCATCGAGATGAGCCTGCGCCGGCTCGACGTCCCGCGCCTCGACCTCTGGCAGCTGCACCGCATCGATGACAAGGTGCCGGTCCAGGAGTCGCTCGGCGCTGTCAAGAAGCTGCAGGACGAGGGCAAGATCCGGCACATCGGCCTGTCCGAGGTCACGGTCGAGCAGATCGAGCAGTGCCGCGAGATCGTCGAGGTCGTGTCCGTGCAGAACCTCTACAACCTCGGCAACCGCCAGTCCGAGCAGGTTCTGACGTACTGCGAAAGCAACGGCATCGCCTTCATCCCGTGGTTCCCGCTGGCCTCCGGCGACCTGGCCGGTCCCGGCGGTCCGCTCGACGAGATCGCCAAGGAGCACGACGCCAGCTATTCGCAGCTCGCCCTCGCCTGGCTGCTGCGCCGCTCCCCCGTCATGCTGCCGATCCCCGGCACCGGATCGGTGGCGCACCTCGAGGAGAACTGCGCGGCCGCGACCGTCGAGCTGAGTGACGAGGAGTACGAGCGCCTGACCGCCGCGGGCGGCGAGTAAGCGGACGCCGCGGGCGGCGAGTAAGCGGACGCCGCGGGCGGCGAATAGGCGGACGCCGCGGGCGGCGAGTAAGCGGACGCCGCGGGAGGCGAAGAGGCTGTCCCGATTGCCGACCCCGCCTCCGGTGGCACAGCCGGGGGCGAGGCAGCTGTCCTTCTCGCGCTCGCCTGTTCGTCCAGAGGGTGGACGGCACGGCACCATGGCCGTGCCGCAGACACCAGGAGGCGACATGCCGCAGTACGCAGCCCTGATCTACGAGCCCGGCGACCCCGACTGGAGCGTGCTCGACACGCCGGAGAAGAACGAGACGATGGCCGGGTACGGCGCCTTCGGTGCCGCCGCGGCCAGCGTCATGCGCGGCGGCGCGGCGCTCTACCCGACCACGACCGCGACGACGGTGCGAGCGCCGCAGGGGGAGATCGTCACCAGCGACGGGCCCTTCGCCGAGACCAAGGAAGTCCTGACCGGCTTCTACCTGCTCGAGTGCGCGGATCTCGACGAGGCCGTCGGTTGGGCAGCCCGCCTGCCCGCCGCGACGACCGGCACCGTCGAGGTGCGCCCCGTCATCGACTTCGGCGCGCAGGGGCCGGCCTGACCGGCGCGACCGCACGGGCGCACGCGGCCCTCGTCCCGCTGCTGCGCGACGAGGGGCCGCGGGTGCTCACGAGCCTGGTGCGCACGACCGGGTCGTTCGAGCTCGCCGAGGACGCCGTCGCCGACGCCGTCGAGAAGGCATTGCACGTCTGGCCGGTCCACGGCGTCCCACCCGAGCCGCGGGCCTGGCTGACGCTCACGGCGCGCCGCCGGGCCGTCGACGTGCTGCGGCGCGAGGCTCTTCGCGAGGGCAAGCACAGCCAGGCTGCCGCGCTGCTCGAGGCCGACGACGCGGTGCCGACCGAGTCGGTCGTGCGCGACGACCTGCTGCGGCTGCTGTTCACCTGCTGCCACCCGTCGCTGTCCGCGCCGACGCAGGTGGCGCTCGCCTTGAAGGTGCTGTGCGGGCTGTCGACCGCCGAGGTCGCGCGGGCGCTGCTCGTGCCCGAGGGCGACGATGGCCAAGCGGCTCACCCGAGCGCGGCGCAAGATCGTCGTCGCACGCCTGCCCTACCGCGTCCCCGGCGCTGACGAGCTGCCGGTGCGCCTGCGCGGCGTGCTCGCCACCGTCTACCTGCTGTTCAACGAGGGCTACGCGACGAGCGCGGGCGAGCGCGCCCTGGCGCCCGAGCGCTGCGCGGAAGCGCTGCGACTGGCCCGCTTGCTGCGCGAGCTGCTGCCCCAGGAGGCCGGTGTGCTCGGGCTGCTCGCGTTGCTGCTGCTGCAGGACGCCCGCCGCGCCGCCCGCACCGACGAGCGCGGCGAGCCGGTGCTGCTCGCCGACCAGGACCGGTCGAGGTACGACCGGGCCGCCGTGCGTGAGGGGGTCGTCCTGCTCGGCACGGCACTGCGCCGGTGTCCCGTCGACCCCGACCCTTACGTCGTCCAGGCTGCCATCGCCGCCTGTCACGACCTGACGCCGTCCTGGCCCGAGACCGACTGGGGCGCCATCGTCAGCTGGTACGACGTGCTCGTCCGCACCGCTGACCTGCCGGTGACGCGGCTCAACCGCGCCGTCGCCATCGGCGAGCTGAACGGCGCTGCGGCGGGTCTGGACGAGGTGGACGCCGTCGCCGGGCTCGAGGGCTACCCGTGGTGGCACGCCGCCCGCGCCGAGCTGCTGCACCGCCTGGGTGAGCACGAGGCGGCGACCCGGGCCTACGACCGGGCGCTGGAGCTTGCGCTCAACGAACCCCAGCGACGCCAGCTCACCCGGCGTCGCGAGGCGGTGCGGACCCGGCCGTAGCCTCGTCGGATGGCGCAGCTGCGGGTGGGTCTGGCACAGGTCAACAGCACCGTCGGCGACCTTGCGGGCAACGCGGGCATCGTGCGCCGGTCGGTACGCGACGCGCGCGAGCAGGGCTGCCACCTCGTCGTCTTCCCGGAGATGCAGCTGACGGGCTACCCGGCCGAGGACCTCGTGCTGCGCGGCTCGTTCGTCCAGGCCAGCCTCGACACGCTCAAGCAGCTGGCGTCGGATCTGGCCGGTGACGGCTGCGGCGACGTCGCGGTGGTCGTCGGGTACTGCGGGCGCACCGAGCATCCCGCCCCCGCGCTGGGAAGGCCTGCGGGCGAGCCGCAGAACTCTGCCGCCTGGCTGTACCGCGGGCGCATCGTGGCCCGCTACGCCAAGCACCATCTGCCGAACTACGGCGTGTTCGACGAGGCGCGCTACTTCGTGCCGGGCGAGCGGATGCCGGTCGTGCGCCTTTTCGGTGTCGACGTCGCCACCGTGATCTGCGAGGACATCTGGCACGAGGCCGGGCCGCTCACCGTCGCGCGCGACGCCGGCGTCGGCCTGGTCGTCTGCCTGAACGGCTCTCCCTACGAGCAGGGCAAGGACGACGTGCGCGGCAACCTGGTGTCGCGGCGCGCCCGCGCGTGCGGGGCGCCGATGGTCTACGTCAACACCGTCGGCGGGCAGGACGAGCTGGTCTTCGACGGCGACTCGATGGTCGCCGACGCGCAGGGCGAGCTGGTGGCGCGCGCGCCGCTGTGGCAGGAGCGGCTGCTGACCGTCGACCTCGAGCTGCCGCGGGCTGTGGTGGAGCCGTCCGGCCGGTGCGAGACCGACGACGGTGACGTCCTCGACATCGAGCCGGTGCTGCTGTCGAACGAGCCGGTGGCGCCGTACGAGCCGGACCGGCCGACCGTCGTCGACCCGCTGCCGGAGGCGGCCGAGGTGTGGGGCGCGCTCGTTGTCGCCACCCGCGACTACGTGCGCAAGAACCGCTTCGCCTCGGTGGTGCTCGGCCTTTCCGGCGGGATCGACTCGGCGCTGGTCGCGACGATCGCCCGCGACGCGCTCGGTCCAGACGCGGTGCATGTCGTGGGTATGCCGAGTGCCTGGTCGTCGGACCACTCGGTCAGTGATGCCGAGGACCTCGCGAAGCGGCAGGGCCTGTCGTGGTCGCTGGTGCCTATCGGCACCGTCGTCGACGCCTGGCGCGATCAGCTCGAGCTGAGCGGCCTGGCCGTGGAGAACCTGCAGGCGCGCATCCGCGGCACCACGCTCATGGCGCTGTCGAACGAGCACGGCCACCTGGTACTGACGACCGGCAACAAGAGCGAGCTCGCCACCGGCTTCTCCACCCTGTACGGCGACAGCGCCGGCGGCTTCGCGCCCATCAAGGACGTGCCGAAGTCGCTGGTGTGGGAGCTCGCCCGCTGGCGCAACGACGCCGCCGTCGAGGCCGGTGAGCAGCCGCTGATCCCGCAGAGCTCGATCGACAAGCCGCCCTCGGCCGAGCTCGCGCCCGGACAGCTCGACAGCGACCGGCTGCCGCCCTACGACGTGCTCGATGCGCTGCTGGACGCCTACGTCGAGCTCGACCGGGGGCGCGACGAGCTGCTGGCCGCCGGCTTCGACGCCGCGCTGATCGACCGGGTGGTCACGCTCGTCGACGCCGCAGAGTACAAGCGCCGGCAGTACCCGCCCGGGCCGAAGGTCACCGGCCGCGCCTTTGGGCGCGACCGCCGGCTGCCGATCACCTCGCGGTGGCGCGAGGTCGCCGCGCCGACGGCCGCCGAGCCGGAGCAGGCGCGTCCGGATCTGGCGTAGCGGTAGCGCAGGCCGCTGCGCTCACCTTCCCCAGGCTCCGGACCCTTTTGGGCGTGTCGCAGCGACCCAACCCTGGGGAAGGCAAGCGCGGGGGCTCAGCTGGCGGGTTTGGTGTCGACCTCGAGTCGCTCACGGCGCACATCGGTCTGGACGACCTGGTGTTCGGTGACAGTCTCGACGCTCACCCGCACCTGCTCGTACGGACGCACCCGTACCGAGACGTCTGGCACCTCCTCGCGCAGCACGATGACGAGCGGCTCGCGGGGCGCGTCCTCGACGGCCTGCCCGGCGTCGAGGGCGACGTGCTCGACCTCGAGCTCCTCCCGGCGCAGCGTCACCTCGACGGTCCGCGTCTCGGTGACCACCCGCCGGCGCAGGATCACGCGCTCGGCCGCGACCCGCCGGGTGCCGACCCGAGCCTGTTCTTCGGACAGGACGATGGTCTCGGGTTCACGTGTGCTCATGCGGCTCCAGTCAACGGGGGGTGGGACGTGCTGGTCCCCTACCCCGTCGCCGCCCCGTGCCCCGGTCAGACCACCGTGCTGTTGGCGCGCGCGGCCGACGTCTCCTCACGCACGCCCGCGTCGGCCTGCTCGGCGGCGAGCCCGCCCTGGGCGCGCAGCGGGACCTCCTCGGTCACCAGGGTCAGTACGAAGGCCGGCACCAGGAGAGCGGCGACGACGAGGAAGACCGTCGAGGTGCTGTCGGCGAAGCCCTCCAAGATCACCTGCCGCACGGCCGGCGGCAGCGTCCGGATGATCGAGCTGTCGTTGAGCGCGGAGGCGGAGCCGAAGCGGTCGATCACCGCCTGCGGCAGCCCCGCCGCCCGGGCACGGTCCTGGATGTGCCCGGCCAGCGTGCCGAACAGCACCGCGAGCGTCGTCGCCGCACCGAAGGTGCCGCCCAGCGAGCGGAAGAAGGTCACCGAGGAGGTGGCCACGCCCATGTCGCGGGGAGGCAGCGCGTTCTGCACGCTGATGACCAGCGTCTGCATGGACAGGCCGAGGCCGGCGCCCATCAGCAGCATGTAGGCCATGACCAGCTCGATCGGGGTGTCGACGCCGAGGGTCGAGAAGCAGAGCATGGCGGCGAACATCAGCGCGGTGCCGATGGAGGGCAGCACCTTGTAGCGGCCCGTCCGTTGCATGATCTTGCCGGAGAGCAGCGAGGTGCTGAAGATGCCGATCATCAGCGGCAGCAGCTGCAGGCCCGACTGCGTCGGGGAGGAGCCCCGGACGATCTGCAGGTACAGCGGGAGGATCACGAGCCCGCCGAACATGCCGGCGCCGACGAGCAGCGAGGTGACGCTCGTCTTGCTGAACACACCGCTCTGGAACACCCGCAGCGGCAGGATCGCGGCCTCACCCATCCGTCGCTCCCAGGCGACGAAGCCGGCCAGGCACCCGATGCCGAGCGCGACCAGCCCCAGCGTCAGCCCGGAGCCCCAGCCCCACTCGCGGCCCTTCTCGGCGACGAGGAGCACCGGCACCACCGAACCGACGAGCAGCGCCGCGCCGAGGAAGTCGATCCGGGTCTCGGAGGTCCGGCGCGGCAGGGTGAGGTTGCGCGTCACGACGGCGAGCGCCGCCAGGCCGATCGGCAGGTTGACGTAGAAGATCCAGCGCCAGCCCTCGATGCCGAACAGGGTGTCCTGACCGGCAAAGGCGCCACCGACCACCGGCCCGAGCACGCTGCTGGTGCCGAACACGCCCATGAAGTACGCCTGGTACTTGCCTCGCTCACGCGGCGGCACGATGTCGCCGACGATCGCGAACGCCAGGGACAGCAGGCCGCCCGCCCCGAGCCCCTGCACGGCCCGGTAGGCGGCCAGCTCGTAGATGTTCTGCGAGAGCCCGCACAGCAGCGAGCCGATGAGGAAGATGACGATCGCGGCCAGGTAGAAGGGCTTGCGGCCGTAGGAGTCCGACAGCTTTCCGTACAGCGGCGTCGAGATCGTCGAGGTGATGAGGAATGACGTCGTGACCCAGGCCTGCGCCGTCTGGCCGTCGAGCCGGTCGGCGATGGTCCGCATCGCGGTGGCCACGATGGTCTGGTCCAGCGAGGCGAGGAACATGCCGAGCAGCAGGCCCGACAGGATGACCAGGATCTGGCGGTGGCTCAACGCCCCCGCGTCTGGACGGGGCTGGACTGGGCCGGGCTGGAGGGGTCGGTCTGCGGTGGCGGTCATACGTCCTCGTTCGGGTCAGGGTCGGAGCAGGGGGAGGAGGAGAAGGGAGCGAGCGCACGAAGCACGTCGTCGACGACGTGCTCGGCCATCGCGGAGGCCGGCGGCGGATCGGTGCGGATGACGCTGCGGTAGAGCACCGGGCCGACCATCAGGTCGGTGGCGTAGCCGAGGTCGACGTCGGGCCGCACGAGCCCCTCGGTCACCGCGCGACGAAGCACGGCGAGGAAGCGTGCGCGACGCGGCTCGAGCACCTGGCGGCGGTAGCGGTCCATCAGCTCGGGGTGCTCCGCGCCGGCGCTGAGCAGGCGGGGGAGGATCTTCCCGGCGCGCGAGGCGGTGCCCTTGCGCCGCATCGCCTCGAGCAGGGTGACGAGCTGCTCGCGCACGGTGGCGCCGACGGCGAGCTCGGTGGGCTCGGACAGGCTCTGCAGGGCGTCGACGACCAGCTGCTCCTTGCCCGCCCAGCGGCGGTACAGCGTCGCCTTGCCGACTCCAGCCAGCGCCGCGACCGCCTCCATGGTCAGCGCGGTGTAGCCAACTTCGGCAAGCAGCTCGAGAGCGGCCTCGGCGATCGCCTCGTCCAGCCGCGGGTCGCGCGGCCGACCGAGCGGTCGTGCGATCGTGCTGGTGTCCATCGACGTCCTCTCCGGGAATTGCTGCACGGCTGCGTTCCGCAAGTACGTTAGGCCCAGGACATGCGAGACGCAACCGTCTCAGAAGGCCCTTGGACGGTGAGGTGTCCCACACCCCGATCGCACCCATCCCGTGCGAGGCTGGTCGCGTCCGGGGACCAGCAGGCCTCGACCGCGAGGACCGGCCCCGAGTCAGTGCGGGAGGAACCATGTCCGACGACCTCACCGGCCTCTACGGCGGCATCACCAACCGGCGCGTCCGGCCCGACGACCTGCGTCGCGCCAAGGACCGGCACGAGCGGTGGGCGATGCTCACCTCCTACGACATGCTCAGCGCCGGCATCTTCGAGGCGGCAGGCCTTCCGGCCCTGCTCGTCGGCGATTCCGCAGGCAACAACGTGCTGGGCCACCCGACGACCGTGCCGGTGACCGTTGACGAGCTGCTGCCCATGGTGCGGGCCGTCGTGGGCGCCACCTCCCGTCCGATGGTGGTGGCCGACCTGCCGTTCGGCTCCTACCAGCGCAGCCCGGAGCAAGCCTTCGACACCGCGGTGCGCTTCCTCAAGGAGGGCGGGGCCCAGGCGGTCAAGCTCGAGGGCGGACGTCGCGTCGCCGGCGCGATCGAGCTCCTGGTCAGCGCGGGCATCCCCGTCATCGGCCACGTCGGGCTCACCCCGCAGTCCGAGCTCGTGACCGGGTTGCGGGTGCAGGGCCGAGGCGAGGACGCGCACGAGGTGCTGGCCGACGCGCTCGCCGTCGAGCAGGCCGGCGCCTTTGCCGTCGTGCTCGAGGCCGTGCCGGCCGACGTGGCCGAGCGCATCAGCAAGGAGCTGACCATCCCGACGATCGGCATCGGCGCCGGACCGGGATGCGACGCGCAGGTGCTCGTCTGGACCGACATGGCCGGCCTGACCGCCGGTGCGCCGCTCACCTTCGTCAAGCGCTACGCCGACCTGCGGGGCGTGCTGGCCGAGGCGACGCGCGCCTACGCCGACGACGTGGCCGCCGGCGTCTTCCCCGGCCGCGAGCACAGCTTCTCCTAGCGCCGCGCCGCGATCAACCAGCGCGCGCGCTCAACCGGCGCCAGCTTCCCCAGGGGTACGTCACGCCGACACACCGAAAAGGCGACGGGAGCCTGGGGAAGGCGAGCCTGCGACTCCTGAGGCCCGCCTCCGGGCGGCACCGACGCGATCCGGCTGATGCGTGTCCGGCTCAGGGAGCCTTAAAGGCCTTCGATGCCTGAAGCTTCTTGGGCGCCTTGGCCTGCTTGGGCGCCTTGGCCTGCTTGGGCGCCTTCGCTATCTTGGGCGCCCTCACCTGCCTTCGGCGCCTTTGTCTGCTTGGGCGCCTTGGCCTTCGGCCCCTCGACCGTCTTCGGCGCCTTCTTCGTGGACGCCTTTGCTGCGCCGGACGTCGGGCTGACGGGCGCCGGTCGGGTGGCTGGCGCCCTGGTCACCGCCGTCAGTGTCGGCGCCTCGGCGATGGCAGCCGGGGCCACCTGCGGGACGCTCGTTGGCGGCGTCTCCTGAACCGGCGCACCCGCCGACGTGGGGCCGGGGAGCGTGCTGTCCGCCGCTTGTCCAGCACTCCTCGCCGCGGGACTCGCCTTCGCGCTCGCTCCCCCAGCGCCACCGCTCGAGGTCCGGCCCCCTGCCGGCGCGTGCGTCTCGTCTTTGAAGGCCAGGCGTGCCGGCACCGCCAGCGTGGCCGCGTCGCCGTGGCCGACGGCGTCGACGGCCGGCTGACCGACCGCTGTGGGCGAGCTCGCGAACGAAGCCGGGACGACCCCGGTCACCACCGCGGTGGCCGTCAGACCGGCGAGCACCGTGGTGCCCGCCATCTGCGCCGAACCGGTGGCGAGCTGGGACCCGGCGCTCTGCAACTGACCGAGGAAGGGCAGGTGCACGAGGAAGGAGAGCGGGCCGGTCTTCCACAGCAGCTTGGGCAGCGACACGGCGAGGAAGGCCCGCACCACCCGGGGGTCGAACTGCGAGCCGGCGCAGTCGGCCAGCTCCTGCCGCGCCGCTCGGGTCGCCATCGGCTTCTTGTACGAGCGGGCGGCGGTCATGGTCTCGTAGGCGTCGGCGACCGCCACGATCCGGCCGGCCAGCGTGATGTCGTTGCCGGCCAGCCTGGCGGGGTACCCCCCTCCGTCCCACCGCTCGTGGTGCTCGGCGATGCCGCCGGCCCACGGACCGAGCCACTCGGCGAGCGCGCCGGCCCGGCCCCGGCCGGCGGCTGGGTGAGCCTGCAGGACGGCCCACTCCTCGCGGGTCGGGCGCCCGTTCTTGTTGAGGATCTCAGCAGGTACGTCCATCTTGCCGATGTCGTGCAGCAGGGCGCTCCAGCGGAGCTTGTCGCGGTCGAGCCCGACGATGCCCAGCTCGTCGGCGATCAGGTCGGAGAACACGCGGACCCGCTCGGAGTGCCCGCGGGTGTGCTTGTCGTGCCTCGCGAGCTGGGCAACCAGGGCGAGCACCTGGACGGCCGCCCCGGCGCTGTCCCCGTCGCTCGCGGCGATCTCCTTCAGCTTCGCGGGGCTCGCCGCCTGGCGCAACACCTTGTAGCGGGAGGGCGCCTGGTCGGGGAAGACGACGGTGAGGCGCATGAGCATGGCGACGGGCAGAAAGCGGCGGGCGAAGCGCTCGCAGACCAGCACCACGACGAAGCCCACGACCAGCAGCGCCAGCCACAGCGCCCACCGACCGACGCTGCTCGCGGGCGTGTCGATGACGCGGTACAGGCTGCAGGTCACGAGGAAGGCGAGCCCCGGGGGCACCAGGAACAGGCTGGTCCTGAGCACGCCGGCGACCAACGGCTGTCCCCGCCAGGTCTGCGAGGCCGTCGCGACAGCAGGGTCGTCCGAGGTGCGCGTACGCCGCTCTTCTACGACCTGGGCCACCAGGGTCCTTCCTCGAGCCCGTGCCCGTACGAGCTGCGGGCTCGTGGTGCATCGGCCCTCGAGTCGCCTGCCGGGAGGCGCTTTCGGGTGATCCTCGGGGCGCCTCAGACGTCGAGCTGGGTGAGCAGCATCCGCCGCGCCTCGGCCAGCGAGGGCCCGTACCAGGTCAGGTGCCGTCCGCTGACGAGCGCGCTCGGCACGCCGGGGAACGCCTCGGGGCCGTCGCCCGCGGCAAAGGCGTAGGGCTCGTCCGGTAGCACCACGACGTCGCAGGCACCGTGGTCCTCGGGGCGAAAGCGCGGGTAACGCTCGGGCGAGCCCGTCAGCACGTTGTCGATGCCGAGACGCGCCAGCACGTCGCCGGCGAAGGTGTCGCGGCCGAGCGCCATCCAGGGGCGGCGCCAGATGGGCACGACGGCGGTGCGGCGCCGGCCCTGCCACGGCTCGGCCCAGACCTGCTCGGCCTCGATGAGCCAGTCCGGTCGCGACAGGCCGCAGGCGGCGAGCATCCGCTGGAGCGAGACGAGCGCTTCGGGCAGCGTCTGCGGCGCGGTGACCCAGACGGCCAGGCCCGCCGCGCGCAGCGCGTCGAGGTCGGCGGCGCGGTTCTCTTCCTCGTTGGCGACCACGAGGTCGGGCTGCAGCTCGACGACGGCTCCGATGTCGGGGTTCTTCGTCCCGCGCACCCGCGTCACGGCGAGCCCGGCCGGATGGCTGCACCAGTCGGTGGCACCGATCAGCAGCCCGGGCGCGCTCACGGCCACCGCCTCGGTGAGCGAGGGCACGAGCGAGACGACCCGCTCCACCGGACGTGGGAGCGCGACCCTCGCGCCGGTGTCGTCCCGCATGTCAGACGTCGGTGATCCGCAGCCCCGCGTGCGCCCTGTACCGGCGGTTCACCGAGATGATGTTGGCGGTGAGCGCCTCTACCTGGTGGGCGCCCCGGAGCCGCCCGCCGTAGATGCCGCGCATGCCGGGCACCAGGTCGGCCAGCGCCTGCACGAGGTCGGTGGCCTCGCGGTCGTCACCCAGCACCAGCACGTCGAGCTCGATCTCGTCGACGGCCTCGTCGAGCAGCAGCTTGGCGCTGACGTGGTGGAACGCGCCGACGACGCGGCTGCCCGGCAGCACGGCCTGTGCCTGCTGGGCGGCGCTGCCCTCCTCGACAGCCAGCGCGTAGCCCCCCTGCTTGTCGAAGCCGAGCGGGTTCACGCAGTCGACGACGACCTTGCCCTCGAGCGCGTCGGCGAGCGAGACCAGGAGCTCGCGGTGGCCGTCCCACGGCACGGCGGCGATCACGACGTCGGCCTGCGCGGCGGCCTCGGCGTTGCCCGCCCCGGTGACCGAACCGGCCGGCACGCCGGCGAGCCCGTCCGCCGCCGCCTGCGCCCGCGCAGCGTCGCGGGAGCCGAGCACCACCCGCACCCCGGCGAGCGCGAAGCGCCGGGCCAGCCCGCGGCCCTGCTCCCCCGTGCCCCCGAGCACGGCGACGGTGCGGGTGGTCGGGTCCAGGGCGGTGTCGGTGTCGGGGCTCGTCATGGCTTCAGTGTCGCTGCCGTGCGCACGGCCGTCACCGTCGGACCCGTCGCTCAGGCGTCGGCTGCCGGCCCCACGAGCGGCAGGTAGACGCGGCTGCCCGCCTCGACGAACTCAGCCGACTTCTCCGCCATCCCGTCGGTGAGCGCCTGCTCCGGGCTGATCTCGTTGTCGGCCGCATACTTCCGCACGTCCTGGCTGATCTTCATCGAGCAGAAGTGCGGGCCGCACATCGAGCAGAAGTGCGCCGTCTTGGCCGCGCCCGCCGGCAGCGTCTCGTCGTGCATGTCGCGGGCGGTCGTCGGGTCGAGCGAGAGGTTGAACTGGTCCTCCCACCGGAACTCGAAGCGCGCGTCGGACAGCGCGTCGTCCCAGGCCTGGGCACCCGGGTGGCCCTTCGCGAGGTCGGCCGCGTGCGCGGCGATCTTGTAGGTGATGACGCCGTCCTTGACGTCGTCGCGGTCGGGCAGTCCGAGGTGCTCCTTGGGCGTGACGTAACACAGCATCGCCGTGCCGTACCAGCCGATCATCGCCGCGCCGATGGCGCTGGTGATGTGGTCATAGCCGGGCGCGACATCGGTGGTCAGCGGACCGAGCGTGTAGAACGGCGCCTCGGCGCAGACCTCGAGCTGCAGGTCCATGTTCTCCTTGATCTTGTGCATCGGCACGTGGCCGGGGCCTTCGACCATGACCTGCACGTCGTGCTCCCACGCGATCTTCGTCAGCTCGCCGAGCGTGCGCAGCTCGCTGAACTGCGCCTCGTCGTTGGCGTCGGCGATGCAGCCCGGGCGCAGACCGTCACCGAGCGAGAAGGTGACGTCGTAGGCGGCCATCAGCTCACACATCTCACGGAAGTGCGTGTACAGGAAGTTCTCCTGGTGGTGCGCGAGGCACCAGGCGGCCATGATCGAGCCACCCCGGCTGACGATGCCGGTCTTGCGGTGCGCGGCGAGCGGCATGTAGCGCAGCAGCACGCCGGCGTGCACGGTGACGTAGTCGACGCCCTGCTCGAACTGCTCGACGAGGGTGTCGCGGTAGATCTCCCAGGTGAGGTCCTCGGCCTTGCCGTTCACCTTCTCGAGCGCCTGGTAGATCGGCACCGTACCGATCGGGACGGCACTGTTGCGCAGGATCCACTCGCGGGTGGTGTGGATGTTGCGGCCGGTCGACAGGTCCATGACGGTGTCGGCGCCCCAGCGGGTCGCCCAGGTCATCTTGTCGACCTCCTCCTCGATGGAGGAGGCGACGGCGCTGTTGCCGATGTTGGCGTTGATCTTGACCAGGAAGCCCCTACCGATGATCATCGGCTCGAGCTCGGGGTGGTTGACGTTGGCCGTGAGGACCGCCCGCCCGCGGGCGATCTCGTCGCGCACGAAGGACGGTTCGACGCCCTCGCGCAGCGCGACGAATTCCATCTCGGGGGTGATCCGGCCGGCTCGCGCATAGGCCAGCTGGGTGACGATGCAGCCTGGCCTCGCCCGCCGCGGCTGCCGTCCGGCGCTGTCGAAGACGCTGTCGAGGTCGCGGCCCTCCCGCCGGTGCGCCTTGAGCCCGTTGTCGACCGGCTGCACCGCCCGCCCGTCGTAGGGCTCGGTGTCGTCCCGCTCGGCGATCCACGGCGCCCGCAGCGCCGGCAGTCCGAGCCGCACGTCGGTGCGCAGGTCCGGGTCGGTGTACGGGCCGCTGGTGTCGTACAGCACCACGGCGCCGCCGCTCGTCAGCGCGACCTCGCGCATCGGCACCCGGACGTCGACCCGGCTGCCCTGCAGGTAGGTCTTGCGCGAGCCCGGGTGCGAGGTGCCGGCCTGCGCCTGCGCCTGCGTGATGTCGACCGGCCGGTCCTGGGTAGCGGTCATGGCTTCCTCCCTACGCCGGTGCGAACCGGGTCAGGTGCGAACGGTCGACGGCCGGTCCGGCCGCCCTCTCAGCCTCGGCGCGAGGCTCCCGCGGGGTCGAGCCGGACACTACGGGATCGCTGGCGTCACCGGTGGCCGAGCAGCGCCCTGGTCGCGCCCGCGACCAGGCGGACGGCGCAGGGCGCCGGGGTCGGGGCCGTACCGTGCCACGGGTGCGCGAGGTGCCGGTACGGGACGACGGCATCCGCCTCGGGCAGCTGCTCAAGCTCGCCGGCCTCGTCGACGCCGGCTCCGACGTCCGCCCGCTGCTCGCCGAAGGCGTCGTCACGGTCGGCGGCCGGGTCGAGACCCGCCGTGGTCGCCAGCTGCGCCGGGGCGACGTCGTCGCGGTGCGTGGCGAGCAGGTGCGGCTGCACTGACCGGGCCTGGACGTGACGGGGCAGGAGGGGAAGGGGGCGTGGGCTACGCTCCGCGACCGGTGGCGAGACGAAGTCCGGTGCGATCCCGGCGCTGTCCCGCAACGGTAGTGCGCCGCAGGCTCTGTGAGCTGCGGCGGCGAGCCCGGTCGAGCTGGTCACCGTCCACGCCACACCCCTCGAGGCAGGGGCGCGACGGCAGAGCCTGTCGGTCGAGCAGCCGGACCTCGGTGACAGGAGGACCGGATGAGACCGTTCACCCGCACCACCGCCCTCGGCGCGTTCGTCGGCCTGGCGGTACTCACCGCGTGCGGGACGACCGACACGACGAGTGCACCCGCGTCCCCCGGTCCCAGTCCCAGCCCGAGCGCGCAGGCGAGCTTTCCCGTGACCGTCAGCTCGGGCGGCGCCTCGACGACCGTCGAGCGTGAGCCGCGCGCCATCGTCTCGCTGTCGCCGACGGCCACCGAGATGGTCTACGCGGTCGACGCCGGACCGCAGGTCAAGGCCGTCGACGACCAGTCCAGCTACCCGAGCGCGGCGCCGCGCACCAAGCTGTCGGGCTTCCAGCCCAACGTCGAGGCGCTGCTCGCCACCTCCCCCGACCTCGTGCTCCTGTCGGACGCCTCGACCGGTGACGTCGGCGCGGGCCTGGCCAAGGCCGGGGTGCCCTACCTGGTGCTCCCGGCCGCCACCACGCTGCAGGACACCTACGACCAGATCGCGGCTATCGGCACGGCCACCGGGCACGCGGACGCCGCCGAGGAACTGGTCGCCGGCATGAAGTCCGACATCGACGCCCTCGTCGCCGAAGTGCCGCAGCGCGAGCGCAAGCCCACCTACTACCACGAGCTCGACCCCACCTACTTCAGCGCGACCTCGAAGACCTTCCTCGGCCAGCTGTACGGCCTCGCCGGCCTGACGAACATCGCCGACGAGGCCGATTCAGGTGGCAAGGCCGGCGGGTACCCGCAGCTGTCGGCCGAGTACATCGTCAAGGCCGACCCCGACCTGATCTTCCTGGCCGACGAGAAGTGCTGCGACGTGACGCCCGCGAAGCTGGCTGCCCGGCCGGGCTTCTCGACCCTCACCGCGGTCAAGACAGGCCAGGTCGTGCCGCTGCCGGAGGACGTCGCCTCGCGCTGGGGGCCGCGCGTGGTGGAGCTGCTGCGGGTCATCGTCAAGGCCACGCAGCAGCTGGACGCACCCTCGCCCGCACCGAGCAGCACGACCGGCTGAGCGAGCCGTGCGCGCGGACGTCGAGGAGCAGCCGCCCGACACCACGCGCCTGACCGGCGGCTGGCTGGCGCTCGGTGTCGTCACGACGCTGCTGGCGGCCATCGTCGGCCTGGCCGTCGGGCCGGCGGGGGTCAGCCCATGGCGTGCGGCGCTCGAGGTGCTCGACCACCTGCCGCTCGTGCAGGTCGACGCGGGCCTGTCCGCGGCGCAGAGCGCCGTCGTCTGGGAGATCCGGGCGCCCCGGGTGGCGCTCGGACTTCTCGTCGGCGCGCTGCTCGCGATCTCCGGCGCCGGCTACCAGGGCGTGTTCCGCAACCCGCTGGCCGACCCGTACCTGCTGGGGATCGCGGCCGGCGCCGGGCTCGGCGCGACCCTCGCCATCGTCAGCGGCGCCGGGGCGGGCACCGGTCCGCTCGACCCGCTGCCGCTGTTCGCCTTTGTCGGCGCGCTCGTGGCCGTCGCCGCCGCCGTCACGCTCGGCCTGCGCACCGGCGCCGGCGGCAGCGCGACGACGCTGGTGCTCGCAGGCGTCGCCGTCGCTGCGTTCCTGACCGCCGTCCAGACCTACGTCCAGCAGCGCCACACCGACACGCTGCGCCAGGTGTACTCCTGGATCCTCGGCCAGCTGGGCACGAGCGGCTGGGGGCAGGTGCAGCTCGTGCTGCCCTACGCGCTCGTCTGCGGCGGGGTCCTGGTCGCGTGCGCGGGCCGGCTCGACGTGCTCGCGGTCGGCGACGAGGAGGCGCGCAGCCTCGGCCTGCATCCGGGTCGGGTACGGGCGCTGGTGCTCGTCGCCGCCTCCCTCGCGACCGCCGCCGCGGTGTCGGTCAGCGGACTCATCGGCTTCGTGGGGCTGGTGGTGCCGCACGTCGTGCGGCTGCTCGCCGGTGCCACGCACCGTCGGGTGCTGCCGCTCTCGCTGTTGCTGGGGGCAGCCTTCCTCGCCCTGGCCGACGTGGTGGCGCGCACGGTGCAGGCCCCGGCCGAGCTGCCTATCGGTGTGGTCACCGCCTTTGTCGGGGCGCCGTTCTTCCTCGTCGTCCTGCGCACGAGCCGGGTCGCATGAGCGGGCACCCGGCACTCGCGTGGCGCGCCGTCAGCGTCGAGCTCGGTGGCGCGGCCGTGCTGTCGCAGGTCAGCCTCGAGGTGCCGGCGGGCGCCTGGCTCTCCCTCGTCGGCCCGAACGGGGCCGGTAAGACGACGCTGCTGCGCACCCTGTCGGCGGCCGTGCGTGCCTCGGGCGCGGTCGAGCTCGACGGATGCGACGCCGGCCGGCTCTCGCCCCGCGAGCGCGCCCAGCGGGTGGCCGTCGTGCCGCAGCACCCGGTCGTCCCGACCGGCATGGCGGTGTTCGACTACGTCGCCCTCGGCCGCGCCCCCTACCAGGGCCTACGGTGCTCGCCCTCGCGTGCCGACCGGCGCCGGACCGTTGCGGTGCTGCAGCGCCTCGATCTGGACACCCTGTCGACGCGGCGGGTCGACACGCTGTCCGGCGGCGAGCGCCAGCGGGTCGTGCTCGCCCGCGCCCTCGCGCAGGAGACCCCGGTGCTCGTCCTCGACGAACCGACCGCCGCACTCGACGCCGGCCATCAGCTCGACGTGCTCGAGCTGCTCGCCGACCTGCGCACCGAGCGCGAGCTGACGGTCGTCACCACCGTCCACGACCTGTCGGTGGCCGGCCAGTTCGCCGACGTCGTGGCGGTCCTGGCCCGCGGACACCTGGTCGCGCACGGTACGCCGGCCACCGTGCTGACGCCGCAGCTGCTCGCCGAGCACTGGGGCGTGCACGCCGACACCGACATCGACGAGCACGGCGGGGTGACCGTCACCGTCCGGCGTCGGCGCGAGCCCAGCCGGCGCTGTGACCAGGCACACCGCTAGCAAGCCGCTTGCTGCTGTTAGCACCTGCGTCGGAGGGGCATCACAAGAGCATGACTGACAACAACACCACCACCACCAAGATCCGCGAGCAGCTGCGCGCGCTGCTGCAGCTGACCCAGACCGAGATGCAGGTCGCCGAGGCCCGCGTCGCCCAGGCCAGCACCGAGGCCGTGCGCCGCGAGCTCAAGCAGAACAGCCGGCACGCCGGGGACCGCACCGAGGCGATCGCCGAGCAGCTGCGTGCGCTCGGTGGCTACCCCGACGTCGTCACGCCGGTCGTCGGGCGCCTCGGCGCGCTCGTCAAGGCCACCCTCGAGCAGGCCGAGCCGCTGTCCGAGGCGCTGCTGCAGGACCTGCAGCTCGAGCACATGCTGCTCGACCGTGCCCGGTACCTCAAGGCGCTCGCCACCGCCGGTGAGCACGGCAGCGCCGTCAAGCTGGCCGACCGCCTGATCGAGGCGCACATCGCCACCGTCGAGTGGCTCACCACCGTGCTCGCCGAGGAGGCGCTGGGTGGCCCGGCGGCGCTCGTCGCCACGCCGCTGCAGCGTGTGGCCGGGGTGGCCACCCGCGCCGCGACGCTCCCGAACCGCGTCGCCGTCGAGGGCGTCAACCGCTACGTCGACAGCGTGCAGCGCACCGCCGACCAGGCCAAGAGCCGGCTGTCGGGCTTCGGCGAGAAGGCCGCCGAGTTCGCCGGTGACGCCCGTGAGGTGCTCACCTCCGGCCGCAACGCCTCGCTGCAGCGGGCCGAGCGCATCGCCCGGCGCGAGGGCAACCGCGACACCGCCGAGGCGCTGCACGACACCCGGGCCGACCTCGGTGCCCTGCAGGTGTCCGAGCTGCCGATCAAGGACTACGACACGCTCGGCACTACGGCCGCGGTCAGCGCCATCAAGGAACTGGACCGGCCGGACGACGTGCGCGCCGTCATCGCCTACGAGCAGGCCCACAAGAACCGCAGCAGCGTCGTGAGCGCCGCCCAGACCCGCCTGGCGGCCATCGCCAAGAAGGTCGTCGGCGTCTGATCGCCCGAACCTGATCGTCACGATCTGATCGAGGGGCCGGTCGCCTGCGGGCGACCGGCCCTTCGGCTGAGTTGTCCAGGTTTTCAGCTGGCCGGGTTCAGACGCAGCGTGCGCTGCTCGTCGCGGCGCACCTGCACCCGACCCTCGACCACCCGCACCTCGAAGACCGGCTGCGGCCGGGTGGCCGGTCCGCGCTGGACCTGACCGGTGCGCAGGTCGAAGCGGCTGGCGTGCCACGGGCATTCGATGCACCCGTCGACGAGCTCGCCGTCCGACAGTGGCGCCCCGCGGTGCGTGCAGCGGTTGGCCATCGCGACCAGCCCGTCCGGGCGGGACAACAGCAGCACCGGCACGTCGACAACCGTGACGGCGAACGGGGTGCGGTCGCTGAGCTCGTCCAGCGCGCAAGCGTCGGTCCAGTCGACCGGCGGCTTGGCGAAGGCGGTCGTGTCGACGCCCACCCCCTGCGCGTAGGACAGGTGGCCGCCGAGCCAGGCCGAGCCGCCGAGCAGCGCGAGGCCGGCGGCCGAGCGGCCCCGTCCGCTACCGCTGCGGCGCTGCCACCACGACGAGGCGAGCAGTGCCAGCGCCGCGCTGTTGGTCAGGGCGTGTACGACACCGACGCGCCGCTCGGCCCCTTGTGTCTCGTTCCAGTCGGACGCGCCGGTCGCCGCCGCCGGGAGCGAGGACAGCAGGCCCAGCCCGACCAGCCGCCGGGCCGAGCGCGGGTCGCCGCCGGTGGCGTCGAGCACGACGGCGCTGGCGAAGGCGCCGATCGGCAGCGTGACCAGGGCGGGGTGCATGGGGTGGCCGATCGGTGTGCCCGACAGAAGATCCTTCGCCCGCCCCGGTCCGACCAGACCGGTGACCCGCTGCGCCCAGTCGGCCGGCGGGTCGAGGACGCGGGCGTTCTCGAGGGCGGTGGTCAGGCGTTCGAGCAGCAGACGCAAGGCTGGCATGTCCGCACCGTTACCCACGCCGGCCGCGACCTACCTCATGCTCGGGTCATCGCTGATGCTTGGGGCCATCGCTGATGCTTGGGCCATCACTGCTGCTTGGACGACACGCCGGCGCTGTCGAAGCTGGCCGTCTCGTTCAGCACCCGCACCGCCGCCTGCACGAGCGGCAGGGCCAGCACGGCGCCCGAGCCCTCCCCCAGCCGCAGGTCGAGGTCGATGAGGGGACGCAGGCCGAGCGCGGCCAGCGCCGCGGCGTGGCCCGGTTCGGCCGAGCGATGCCCGGCGATGGCTCCGACGAGGGCGTGCGGGTGCAGCCCGGCGGCCACGAGCGCCGCGGCGCCGGCGATGACGCCGTCGAGCACGACGGGCACGCGCAGCGCGGAGGCGGCCAGCACCATGCCCGTGAGGGCGGCGTGCTCGAGACCGCCCACGGCGGCGAGCACCCCGATCGGGTCGGCCGGGTCGGGACGGTGCAGCGCGAGCGCCTCGCGCACGACCGCGACCTTGCGGGCCAGCACCGCGTCGTCGACGCCCGTGCCGCGGCCGGTGACCGCAGCCGGCTCGGCGCCGAGCATCGCCGCGACCAGGGCTGCCGACGCCGTCGTGTTAGCGATCCCCATGTCGCCGGTGAGCAGGCAGCGGGCCCCGCCGGACACCAGCTGCTCGGCCACCTCGATCCCGACGCCCACGGCCGCGAGCGCCTCGTCGCGGCTCATGGCCGGGCCACGGGACAGGTCCGCGGTGCCGGGCCGCACCCGCCGCACCAGCAGCTCGGCAGCCGGGCTCTCGCCCGGCTCCGGGTAGGGCGTCGCGACGCCGACGTCGACAACGCTCACGCGCACCCCGCACTGGCGGGCGAGGGCGTTGACGACCGCGCCGCCGGCCAGCATGTTGGTCACCATCTGGGCGGTGACCTCCTGCGGCCACGGCGTCACCCCCCGGGCGTGCACCCCGTGGTCGGCCGCGAACACGACCAGGGCCGCCGGCTCGGGCAGCGGCGGCGGCGCGGTGCCGGCGAGCCCGGCGAGGTGCGCGGCGACGTCTTCGAGCGCCCCCAGCGAGCCCGGCGGCTTGGTCAGCCGGACGGAGTGCTCGCGCGCGGCTTGCACCGCGGCGGCGTCGAGCGGGGCGAGGCGGGCGAGGGTGTCGGCGAGCCGGGGCATCTCGGCAACCTAGCTGGCCTGCGTCACGTCAGCAGGTCGTCCTGGGGCCGCAGAGGGCGGCACCGATGCCGCCGAACCCGGTGCCAACGATCGCGATCCGCAACGTGCGCCCTCCAGTACGGTCGGCCGGTGTGGGGCCGCCGTGACACCGTAGAGCCGACCCTCGTGCCGGGCGGCGGCGAGCCCGGCACCCGCGCCGTCCTCGTCTGGCGCTTCCCGGAGCCCGTCGCGGTGCTGACCTCCGCGCCGGTGGGCGGTCCCGGGCCGGTGGGCTGGGTCGTCGACATCGAGGTCGACGGCGACTACGCCCGCACCGACCTCGAGGTCCACGTGCGGCAGGTGGCCGCGCGGCTGGAGCTCGCCGGTCCGGGTGTCGGGCTGCTGACGGCCGCGCCGGTCAGCGCGCTCGACGCGGCGTGCGACGGCGGGGTGGTCGTGCACGCCACGGTGGGCATCACCCGGCCGACGTGGGCGGCGGGCCGGGACGGCAGCAGCGCGGTCCGTGCTGGCGCGTCGTGGCAACCCGGCACCATCAACACCGTCGTGCAGCTGCCCGTCACCCTCTCGCCCGGGGCCGCGGTCAACGCCGTGGTGACCGCCACCGAGGCCAAGGCGCAGGCACTGCTGGAGGCCGGCATCCCGGGCACGGGCACGGCCTCGGACGCGATCGCGGTGTGCTGGCCGCTGCGAGGAGCGCCGGAGCCCTTCGCCGGACCGCGCTCGACGTGGGGAGCGCGCCTCGCCCGGGCGGTGCACGCCGCGACGGCAGCCGGTGCGGCCCGCGCCTGAGCCGCTAGAGCACGCGTGCGAGAGCCGCCAGCAGCGCCTCGCTCGGCTCACGCCCTCGCACCGCGGTGCGCCAGTGCTCGCCGGTCAGGCCGGGAAAGGTGTCGCCGCGCCGCACCGCGACGCCTTGCTCGCGCAGCAGCTCGCGCACGTCCGGCCGGCCCGGCACCCGGCACAGCAGGAAGGGCGCCCGCGACCCCGGCGTCACCTCGACGCCGAGCCCGCGCAGTTCCTGCTCGAGCCGTTCGCGCTCCTCGGCGACCTCGTGCGCCACCCGGGCGGCGCTCGCGACCGGGCCCCGGGCCAGGCACGTCTCGAGCGCGACCAGCCCGGGTGTGGACACCGGCCACAGCGGCTGGGCGGCGCGCAACCGGGCGGTCAGGTGGGGCGGAGCCAAGAGGTAGCCGACCCGCAGGCCGGCGAGCGCCCACGTCTTGGTCAGGCTGCGCACGACGACCAGGCCGGGCAGGTCGCCGCGCGCGGCAAGCGAGGCGGGCTCGCCGGGCACGGCGTCGGCAAACGCCTCGTCGACGACGACCGTGCGTCCCTCCCGACACAGCACCGCGAGCCCCGCGTGCAGCACGCCGGTGGGGTTGGTGGGGTTCCCGACGACGACCAGGTCGGCGGCCGGGTCGACCTGCGCCGCGTCGAGGACGTACGGCGGCGCGAGCACGAGGCGGTGCACGCGATGACCGGCCGCCGCCAGCGCCGCCTCGGGCTCGGTGAAGCCCGGGTGCACGCACACCGCATGGCGCGGCGTGAGCGCCCGGGCCAGCAGCACAAAGGCCTCGGCGGCGCCGGCCGTGAGCAGCACCTCGTCGACGTCACGGGCGTGCCGGGCGGCTACGGCCTGCACCGCCCGACGCTGGTCGGGGTAGCTCGCCAGCCGCGCGAGCGAGCGGGTCAGGCGTGACACGAGCCAGGGCGGGGGCGCGTCGCCGCGCACGTTCACCGCCAGGTCGAGCAGGCCTGGGCCGAGCTCGGCGTCACCGTGGTGGTGCAGGTCGCCTTCGCGCCCCTCGTCCGGCCTGGGCACGAGGTGACTCTAGGAGGACGCGGGCCGCACCGCACGACTGCGCGCGAGCACCACGACCCCGGCGGCGGCCAGCGCGGCGCCCAGCGCACCGACGGTGATCGACAGCACCGACGTCGGCAGCCGCTCGCGCAGCACGGTGACCGCCAGCAGCACCGCGACGACCGGCTCGCACAGGGTCAAGGCCGCGAGCGGCGCCCCGAGCGCCCCGGTCTGGAAGGCCGCCTGGCTGAGCAGCAGACCGAGCCCGCCGACCACGACGAGGGCGTAGGGCGCCAGGCTGCGGACCAGGGCCGCCGGATCACCCACCCGCTGGGCGCAGACCGCGAGCAGGACGCCGGCGGTGCCGGTCACGACGCCGGCCGCGGTGCCGGTGGCCACCGCGCGCAGCGACGGCAGGCCTCGCAGCAGCAGCAGTGCGGCAACGACCACGACCACGACGGCCCCCGCCACCGCCGCGGCGCCTCGCCCGGGATCGACACGCTGGTCGACGACCGCCGTCACCGGGGCGAGCAGCCCGAGGCCGACCGCGCACAGCGCCACCCCCCAGGCCTCGTCGCGGTGCAGGCGACGGCGGGCGAGGCGCACCGACAGCAGCACGGCGACCGGTAGCGCCCCGACGAGCAGGGTCTGCACGAGAGCTACCGGCCCAAAGGCCAGCGCGACCGCCTGCAGCCCCACGGCGAACAGGTCGGCCGCCATGGCGAGCAGCCACACCGGTCGGCGCGCGAGGCTCGTGAGCAGCGCCGGGTCGAGGGCCCCGCGCTGGGCCACCGACAGGCTCTCGCGGTGTTGGAACGCCGACGCGACGCCGTACGCGCCGGCCGAGGCGAGGCCGAGCCCGAAGGCCAGGGGCAGCACCTCGCTCATCGGCGCCCGGCGCGCGAGACGGCCAGCACGACGGCGCACGCGCCCGCAGCGGTGCACACCGCGGCGGACAGGCGCCGCGCCCGGGCGATGTCTGCCGGGTCCGGCGGCGGGCCGCTGCCGAGGCGGGGCCGCAGCTCGGTCCGGCCGCCGTAGCTGAGCGGACCACCGAGCGTTCGCCCCAGGGCGCCGGCGAAGGCCGCCTCGACCGGTCCGGCGTTCGGGCTCGGGTGCCGACCAGCGCCGTCTCGCCACGCCCGCAGCGCGGCGGCCGGACGGCCGTCGACGACCGAGGCCAGGACGACCGTCAGCGTCGCGGTGAGGCGCGCCGGCGCAAGGTTCGCGAGGTCGTCGAGCCGGGCGCTCGCCCAGCCGAAGCGGGCGTAGCGCGCAGACCGGTGTCCGACCATCGCGTCGAGCGTGTTGACCGCCCGGTAGGCGAGCAGGCCCGGCGCTCCGAGCGCTGCGCCCCACAGCAGCGGGGCCACCACGGCGTCGGAGGTGTTCTCGGCGACCGACTCGACCGTGGCCCGCGCGAGCGCGCCCGCGTCCATGCCGCCCGCGTCGCGCCCGCACAGGTGGCTCAGTCGCACGCGGGCCTCCGGGAGCCGCTCCTCGTCGAGCAGCCCGTGCATCGCGCCCGCCTCCCGGCGCAGGGACGTGCCGCCCAGCACCGCCCACGTCGCCGCCGCCGTCAGCGCCACATCGGCGAGGGGGTGTCGCGCCGCGGCGCGGGAGGCGGCGCCACCAGCGGCAGCGCACCCGCCCACGAGCACGGCGGCGTACGCCGCGCCGCCCGCCCGGCTGTCGCGGTAGGTCCGGCGCTCGAGGGCAGCGGCCGCGGCGCCGAAGCCGGAGACCGGGTGGTAGCGGCGCGGGTCGCCGACGGCAGCGTCCAGCAGCATGCCGCTGACGAGCCCGGCGGCGCGGCACCATGCGCGTCTCCCCACGTCGACCAGTGTGGACGCGCTCACGCTCAGGCCCGGCTCGGTTCCTGCCGAGCGTGTCAGGGTGGACACGATCGTCGAGGGCTCGCCGTACCGGCGGTGCGCCGAGCGCAGCTTCGAGCCCGAGCCGGCCAGCGTCGGCCTCGCGCGGCGCTTCCTCACCGCGCAGCTCGTGACGTGGGGCGGCAACGCCCTGGTCGACTCCTCGCAGCTCGTGGTGTCCGAGCTCGCGAGCAACGCCTACCAGCACGCGGGCACAGTGTTCACCGTCGTCGCCGAGATGCTGGGCGACGGGGCGCTGCGCCTCGGCGTCAGCGACGCCGTGCTGGACATACCGAAGCAGCGCCCGGCCGGCGAGGACGACCTCCGCGGCCGGGGCATCGTGCTCGTCGAGGCGCTCTCGCGCGCGTGGGGCGTCGACCTGCGCGGCGACGGCAAGACGGTCTGGTGCGAGCTCGAGCCGGACTGAGCCGGCTCGTCAGCGCGCCTGGGCCGGGACGTGGGCGTCGGCGAGCGCGAGCACCTCGTCGAGGACGCCGAGCCCGTGCCGCAGGTCGGCCTCGCTGATCGTGCAGGGCGGCACGACGTGCACGCGGTGGAAGTGGGTGAACGGGAACAGCCCGCGCGCCTTGCAGGCCGCCGTCAGCTCGGCCATCGGCGCCGCCGCAGCGCCGCTCGCGTTGAACGGCACGAGCGGCTCGCGGGTCTGCGGGTCGCGCACGAGCTCGAGCGCCCAGAACATGCCGAGGCCGCGCACCGCGCCGACGCTCGGGTGCTCGGCCTCCAGCCGCAGCAGCTCCGGCCGCACGACCTGCTCACCGAGCGTGCGCACGTGCTCGAGCACCTTGCGCTCGCCCATCGCCTCGATGCTCGCGACGGCGGCCGCGCAGCCGAGCACGTGGCCGGAGTAGGTGAGGCCGCCGGGGTAGGGGCGCTCGGCGAAAGCGTCCGCGATGGAGTTGTTGAGGATGACGCCGCCAAGCGGCACGTAGCCGGAGTTCACGCCCTTGGCGAAGGTGATGAGGTCGGGGACGACCTGCCACGCGTCGACGGCGAACCACTCGCCGCAGCGGGCGAAGCCGCACATCACCTCGTCGGCGATCATGACGATGCCGTACCGGTCGCACAGCTCGCGGACCCCCGCGAGGTACCCGGGTGGTGGCACCAGGATGCCGTTGGTGCCGACGACCGTCTCGAGCATGATCGCCGCGACCGTGCCCGGTCCTTCGAGCGCCAGCACCTCGGCCAGGTGCTGCAGCGCCCGTTCGCTTTCCTGTTCGGGCGTCTCGGCGTGAAAGGCGCTGCGATACAGGTAGGGCCCGAAGAAGTGCACGACGCCCTGCGAGGCGGTGTCGGAGGGCCAGCGTCGCGGGTCGCCCGTCAGCGCGATGGCCGCGGCCGTCGCGCCGTGGTAGCTGCGGTAGGTCGCGAGCACCTTGGGCCGCCCGGTCGTCAGCCGGGCCATCCGCACCGCGTGCTCGTTGGCGTCGGCGCCGCCGTTGGTGAAGAACACCCGCTCGAGCCCCGGTGGGGCCACCTCGGCGATCAGCTCGGCGGCCCGGCTGCGGGTCGCCTCGGCAAAGGTGGGGGCCGCCGTGCAGAGCCGGGCGGCCTGCTCGGTGACGGCCCGCACGACGTCGGGGTCCTGGTGACCGAGGTTGAGGTTGACCAGCTGGCTGGAGAAGTCGAGGTAGCGGGTGCCGTGCTCGTCCCAGAACCAGCTGCCCTCACCACCGGCGATGACCATCGGGTCGAGCGCGGCCTGCGCCGACCAGGAGTGGAAGACGTGCCGCTTGTCGGCGCGGTAGGCCGCGCTGCGTTCGCTCACGCGCGACCGCCCGAGCCCGGAAAGCCGAGGTCGAGCTCGTGCGCCGGGAGCCCGGCGGTCTCCGGCCGCGGCTCGGGCCAGCGGGAGGTGACGACCTTGCCGCGGGTGTAGAAGCGGATGCCGTCGGGGCCGTAGACGTGCAGGTCACCGAACAGCGAGCCCTTCCACCCGCCGAAGCTGTGCGAGGCGACCGGCACCGGGATCGGCACGTTGACCCCCACCATGCCGGCCTGCACCGCGCGGCTGAAACGGCGCGCGAGGCCGCCGTCGCGGGTGAAGATGGCCGCGCCGTTGCCGTAGGGGGTGGCGTCGACGACCGCCATCGCCTCGTCGTAGGTGTCGACCCGCACCACCGACAGGACCGGCCCGAAGATCTCCTCGGTATGGGCGCGGCTGCCCGGCCGCACGTGGTCGAGCAGGCTCGCCCCCAGGTAGAAGCCGGGGCGCGAAGCGGCCGGGGCACTGCGCCCGTCGACGCGCACCTGCGCACCCTCGCCCGGCGCGTCCTCGACGTAGGAGGCGACGCGGTCGCGGTGCGCCGCGGTGATCAACGGTCCCATCTCGGCGGCGCCGCCGGTGCCGGTCCCGATCTCGATGCCGGGCAGGCGTTCGGCGATCGCCTCGACGAGCGGTTCGGCGACCTCGCCCACCGCGACGACGACGGACACGGACATGCAGCGCTCCCCCGCCGAGCCGTAGCCGGCCGACACCGCGGCGTCGGCCGCCGCGGCGACATCGGCGTCGGGCAAAACCACCATGTGGTTCTTGGCGCCGCCGAGCGCCTGCACGCGCTTGCCGTGCGCCGCGCCTGTGGCGTATATGTGCCGGGCGATCTCGGTGGAGCCGACGAAGCTGATCGCCTGCACGTCGGGGTGCTCGAGCAGCCGCTCGACGGCGATGCGGTCGCCCTGCACGACGTTCAGCACGCCGTCCGGCAGTCCCGCCTGGCGCAGCAGGTCGGCCAGCAACAGCGAAGCCGACGGGTCGCGCTCGGACGGCTTGAGCACAAAGGCGTTGCCGCACGCGAGCGCCGTGGGGATCATCCACATCGGGACCATGGCGGGGAAGTTGAACGGCGTGATGCCGGCCACCACCCCGAGCGGCGCGCGCACAGCGTGCACGTCGATGCCCCGCGAAACCCCCTCGGTGTAGCGGCCCTCGAGGTGGCTGGTCAGCCCGCAGGCGAACTCGACGTTGTCGAGGGCGCGAGCGATCTCGCCGTCGGCGTCGGCGGCGGTCTTGCCGTGCTCGCGGGAGACGACCTCGGCCAGCGCCTTGCGGTTGGCCGCCAGCAGCTCGCGGAAGGCGAACAGCACCGACGTGCGGGCGCCCAGCGGTGTGTCGGCCCAGCCCGCGGCGGCCTGCCCGGCCGAGGCGACGGCGGCGTCGACCACGTCGGCGTCCGCGAGGTCGACCTCGGCCTGCTGCTGCCCGGTCGTCGGGTCCCACACGGACGCCGTGCGCCCTGACCTGCCCGGCGCCAGCCGACCGTCGATCCAGTGCCCGATGCGCTCCATGGCCGGACGGTAGCGGCTGGCCCCGACAACGGGAAGAGGACGACGACAAGGCCGCGCCCTAGCGTGGCTCGTGCCAGGCTGGGAACCCAGCAGTGAGCATCAGCAGCCCCCGGAGGTAGCGGTGAGCGACAAGGACAGCAAGCCGTCGTCGACCCAGCACGAGTCTCAGGACCGGACGTCCGGTACCGCGTTCGGCGAGGGGCCGTTCGAGGAGGGCCTGCACGGCACGCCGGTCAAGTCCTGGCTGTCGGTGGCGCTGATGGTCGTAGGTTTCGCCGTCGTGGGCGTCGGAGTGGTGCTCCTCAACCTGACCAGCATGATGACGTCGGTGGTGGTCATGGCGGTCGGTGCGGTGATCGGGCTGGCCGGCGTCGTGCTCGGCATCCGCTCCAGGCTCATGACCAACGTGGAGTAGCGCCGCCAAGATCTTCGCCTCGTTGTGCACGCGCTGGCGTGTGCGGCGCGGCGAACAATTCTCGGGGACGATCACAGGCCTAAGGGGACGAGCCGGCCTGTAAGCCGGGTTCTGTACCCGGGCTCGCGCCCGGGTGACGGTCATCCATCTGGGACCACCGTTGCCGGTGGCCTCGTGCGGTCTACCCGCAGGCATCGGGCGGGCCGCCCTCGAGCGCCTGCGCAGGGTCCCGCAGGATCCCTCTTGACCTTGCTCCGGGTGGGGTTTGCCGAGCCGCCCGGGTCACCCCGGGCGCTGGTGGGCTCTTACCCCACCGTTTCACCCTTACCGTCCTTGCGGCGGCGGTCTGTTCTCTGTGGCACTTTCCCGCGGGTCACCCCGGGTCGGTGTTGCCGACCACCCTGCCCTTCGGAGCCCGGACTTTCCTCGACGCCACCACGTCCGAAGACGCGGGCCGCCGCGACCGTCCGGCCGACTCGTCCGGAAATGACGATACCGCTTCAGGGCGGCCGGGTGGCGTGCCGAAACCAGGCACGTGCATCGACGTGCGGCTCTACGCTCGAACCGCTCATGATCCTCGACGAGTCCGACGACGCGTGGCCACGTCTGCGCAGGTGGCTGTTCCGCGACCTCGGCATCGCCGTCGTCGCCCTCACGCTGTTCCACTGGAGCTGGCGCCTGTTCGGTCGCGACACGCCGGCCTGGCACGTGGCGAGCGTGATCGCCCTGTGGGTCATGCTGGTCGCGTGGGTGTGGCGCCTGGTGAAGGACGTGCACTGGCGTCGGCCCCACCTGAACTTTCGTCAGGGCAGCGCGGCGTCGTACTTCTTCAGCTTCCAGCGGCTCGAGCCTCGACCCCGTCCGCCGGCGACGCCTCGGGCCGACGACGACGGGTCAGGCCAAGCCAGCTGAGCGGTGCCGTCAATCGTCCTGGTTGCGGCCGCCTCGTCGGGCGTCGGGCCGCTCGCCACGACCGGCCCTTCCCGGAGCGGGCTGCTCCAGGACACGGCGGAGATCGGGGAGTTCACAGGGTGCTGACCCTGTGAACCCCGATGTCGCCGGCTGGGTCCAGCACGGTCGTTCTCCGGCGGCGTCCTCGCTCGGACGGAGGTGTCACGGGACATGAGGGCCTGCGCAGGTCGGTCGTGAGACGTGCCTGGTGACGGTCATGGGAATGCCCGGTGACGGCCGCGGGCTCTGCCCGAGGTGGCCATCACGGTCAGGCTGTCAGGCCAGGTGCATCACTCCCCTGGCCGGCGAGGGCTTGGCTGGGGCAGACGCTGTCTCCGCTGGTCTGGCCCAGCCGGCTGAGGGCTGCAGCAGGTCCGCGGTCGCGATCACCAGGGTCTCGGGAAAGAGCTCGTCGAACGCGCCGGGGTGCAGGCTGCTGCTGATCGCGACCTACCGAGATTCGTGGACGGCACCGATGAGGCGGTAGCGGCCCTCGGTGGCATTCGGGCCGACCTGGAGCAGCCCGATGTCTTTGACGACGCCGAGATGGGCGCGTAGCAGCCGGCTGAGGGCCTTGGTGACGCTGTCGTCGGCGCGGTGCCGGCGCACGACCACCCCGAGGTCTGCCAGGGTGAACGAGGAACGAGGCGACTTCCAGGCCGGGCTCGACGGCTTGCTGCCCGAGGGCTGGAGCGGGCACATCTTGCCGGTCCGGACTGCCCGAAGACCACGGGGTTCTCCCGTCGGTCGATGCACTCTAGAGTCCGCAGGGCCTGCTGCGTCGGCGCCGGGATGCTGCTCGCGGCGGCCTGCCACGCCTAGAAGGTCTTGCCGGTCGGGACCGCGGCGTCGGCGGCGGCGGATCGCGAGCGCGGAGCCCTTCCTGCCCGGCGGTTTCCTGTGCGGTCAGCGCCCGCAGCACCTCGACCGGTTCCCAGCGCTGCGCCCTCGCGGTCGCCAGCGCCCTCCAGGGCACGGGTGGGGCAGCCGCGGCCGGCGCAGCAATGCGTCCAGATCCGCCGGCAGCGCCGGCGCGGCCGGGACTCCCGCCATCGGCGGCATCGTCGACATGGCCGCGGTGGCTGCCTTCGAGGGCGGCGCTCGGGCCGCAGCCTCGTCACTCACCCTTGCCGGCCCGGTCGAGCCTCCACGGTCGCTCAGATCGTTAGTGTCCTGTGACCCGTTCGGGAGACAAGGCTGCGACTCTGCTCGCACGAGCTCGTGGTCCGTGCCACCCGGCCGAGAGTCGTTCCTCGAATCGCGTGCGAGCGGAGAACCTCATGCCACGTCGGTCCACCTCAGTTGCCCTTTCCATGCTGCTGTTCGCGGGAGCGGTAGGCGGGTCGGCGATTTCTGGCCCCGTCAGCGCGGCTCCAGCTGCCCCTGGGTCGGCGTCGGTTGCCGGGGGCAACCTTCCTTCTGGTGATCAGGTTGCCCTGGTACGCCTGCAGATGCCCGACCGCGCGGCTCTTGATCGCCTCATCGCTTCGGGTGCTGACATTGCCGCTCAACCTGCGGCGTCGCCCGCGTCGCGCCGCGGTGCTGTCCTGGTGGACGTGGTCGTTACTGGCAAAGCCCTGTCCCGGCTGCTCGCACAGGGCGCACAGGTGATTCAGGTGATCCAGGAGCAGGGCGACGGAACCCGTCGCCTCGCCGCAAGCAAGAAGGCCGCGAGCCAGTAGCTGGCCAAGGGATTGACCGAGGGCAGGTCGCCGTCGAACGGCGGGACCGCGGCGTCGGTCGACACGTTGCACTTCCTGCAGGCGTACTGGTGGACCTCGAACGGGCAGACGTTCGTTCAGGCCAAGGTGGCAACAACCGCCGTCTTTGATCCTGACGTGGAGATCACGGTGTCGTGGACGACGGCTGATGGACAGTCCGGTAGTTTTGCCCTGCGGCGCTTCGAGGACGCCGGCGAATACCAGTATCATGTCGCGAGCCCGCAGGCCGTGCCCGCGAAGCCGACCACCTTGACGGCGACCTCGAGTCTGGGTGGAACAGCGATCAAGGCCCCGGCGGTGTGGACCGGAACAGCGACTCCTCCGACGCCAGTGGGCTACCAGCAGGACTTCATCGCCGCGTATATGACCCCCATCGATGTGCGGGCGCGGATCCGGCGACTCGCACGACAGTATCCGCAGCTGGTCGATGTCATCGACCTGCCCCACAAGACGCAGGGTTACCGGCGGACGGCGACGGCCTACCTGGGAGACCCGTCCGAGGCAGCTGTGGTGATCGAGTCTCAGCGGTACGGCTCGCAGGGCATGAACGGCGTCCAGGTCAAGACCGTTGCACCCGGCCAGAGGAATCGTCCGCTGGGGGCGCGCTACCGGGATCGGGTTCTGACGATCCGCCTGGCGACCGGGCCAGATGCTCAGGTCATCAGCACCACCGACCAGGTAGCGGCATTCATCAGTGCCCGCTACCCACAGCGCTTCCGTGCTTTCGCCACCACTGGCTCCGCCGGTAAGCTGATGCCAGTGGCTGGGCCTACTCGGATGGACGATGGTCTGACGGCGGCGGGCCTCAGTCGGCCCTGGACGGTCCAGGCTCTGCGCATCGGCAAGCACCGTGACGGTTCGCGGCCGGGCGTCCTGGCGTACAGCCAAGAGCATGCCCGTGAGTGGGCGACCCCGCTGGTGACGATGGAGTTCGCCGAGCGTCTTCTCGCGAACGCGAGCACCGATCCCGAGACGGCATCGCTGCTGGAGGACGTCGATGTCTTCGTGCTTCCGGTCACCAACCCGGACGGAGCGAACTACTCGTTCAATGACTACAACTTTCAACGCAAGAATCTGAACAACTTCTGTACCGGCGCCGACCGGGACCCGAAGAACCGGAACCGCTGGGGCGTGGACGTCAACCGCAACTACAGCGTCGGCTCGGTGTTCGACGGCTATGTCGGCGGCTCGCTGAACGTAACCATTCAGGTCGCGGGTTGGGGTGGTTGCCAGGGGTTGCCGGTGATGGCGTCGCGTAGCGCGGTGAGCACGTCGTGGTGATGCTTGCGGACGGTGCTGATGTAGCCGCGGATGCGCAGCCAGTTGGTGGCGCCGTTGCTGGCCCGATGGCAGCCGCTGATCTTGAGTTGGGTCTTGACCGGTCGCAGGTCGCGTTCGCTGCCGTTGTTGGTGAACGGGACGGTCAGGTCGTGGGCGAACCGCAAGATCTCCGGTTGGCGGTCGCGCATCCGTTCAAGCAGGTTGCGGGCCTTGGTTTGCTTGCGGCCGGCGGCGCGGGGGTGGTCGGCGAGCCCGACCAGCACGGCGTGCCGGTAGCGGGCGAGCTCGGTGGTCAGGGTGTCGGTGTCGATCGCTGCCTGGCCGTTGTCGCGGGCGGTTCTGGCGGCGCTGTTGAGTGCGAGCAGCGCTTGGCGGGCTTGGATCGGCCATAGCAGGTCGGGGTCGGTCTCGGCGACCGCGATGAGTTCGCGCAGCAGGTGCGCCCCGCACAGCGCATGGGTGGCCGGGTAGCTGTCGTAGACCGCGAGCGCGTCGTGCACGACGGTGCCGGTGTAGCCGGGCAGGATCCCAAAGGCGTCGACCGCGGCCCGGCCGCGCCGGGGGTGTAGCCAGTAGGCGGTGTAGGCATCGGTGCGCCCGACGTGCAGCCACTGCTTGGCGCCGCCGACGTTCACCGTCGTCTCATCGACTCCGATCACCGCGGCGAGGCTGACCAGTGTTTTGATCAGCGCCTCGACGTCGATGAGGGCGTCGGCGGTGCGGGCGACCTGTGCGCTGACCCAGCCGGTCGAGACCGCAGCGCCGGTCAGGTCGCTGATCAGTAGCGCGGCCCGTTCGACCGGGACGTGCTGAAACACCACCAGGTACACCGCGATCGCCCGCAGGTTCGGCCCGTACACCACCGGCCCATCGACCCCGGCCGGCGCCGGGGCGGCCGTCAGGTGCCCGC
>JAABUN010000669.1_pt1 | contig 85231 bp, 64 predicted proteins | sample 5559311 | NCBI WGS metagenome assembly JAABUN01 (sample SAMN10711877, study PRJNA513370) | rock metagenome | isolation source: Antarctica rocks | place: Antarctica: Victoria Land, Siegfried Peak sud
TACCGAACAGAGAAGTTAAGCCCCTCATGGCCAATGGTACTGCACTATCATGCGGGAGAGTAGGTAGCTGCCATATTCTTTATAGCCTCAGAGTATATTATCTCTGAGGCTTTTTTTATGGAGGGAATCAGCTTATAAGTGATGTTGTAGCTGTTTTTTCTATGAACATTTATAAATGTTCTGAAATCAAATTCTTCATTAAAATATCTAATTTATAAGATCATTTAAATTGTTAACTTCCTATGTAATGTTAACCTTAAATTGTCGCTTTTGCTATCAGCCGTCAGCTTTCAGCAATCAGGAGGAAATACATTACACATTAGCGTCCTGATAGCAACATTTACAGACATTTTATACTTGACATTTCACTAAACTAAAAAGATAGAAAGTGTTTCTACGTAAAATAAAAAAGGCCCTTTCAAAGGCCTTTTTTTATGCGTTTCTATTTATACAATTTAAATCTTCGAATGCAATTTCAAGACGGGCGCTGAAACTTTCTTCTGCCTTACGCAACCATACACGAGGATCATAATACTTTTTATTTGGCTTATCAGGGCCACCAGGGTTCCCCAATTGAGCCTGCAAATAAGCTTCATTTTTTACATAGAATTTTTGAATGCCTTCCCAGAATGCCCATTGCAAATCAGTATCTATATTCATTTTAATTGCACCATAACCAATTGCCTCCCTGATCTGATCCTGAGGAGATCCGCTTCCACCATGAAATACAAAGTATACAGGTTTAGGACCAGTATGTAATTCTTTCTCAATATAGTCTTGGCTATTCTTTAAAATTTCAGGACGTAACTCCACATTGCCAGGACTATAAACACCATGCACATTGCCGAATGCCGCCGCTATTGTAAAAAGGTTTCCTATTTTACTTAATTCAGTAAACGAATAAGCTACATGTTGCGGTTGGGTATATAATTTTTCATTCTCTATACCACTATTATCAATACCATCTTCTTCGCCACCAGTAACACCTAATTCTATTTCTATACTCATACCCATAGGTGCCATCCGTTTGTAGAATTCAACACTTGTATGAATGTTTTCTTCAATAGGCTCTTCTGAAAGGTCAAGCATGTGCGAACTGAACAACGGTTGTTTCTTTTCTTTAAAATACTGTTCACCAGCATCTATTAATCCACTCACCCAGGGCAACCATTTTTTTGAAGCATGGTCTGTATGTAATACTACGGGCACTCCATAATACTTTGCAACATTATGTATGTGTAATGCTCCGGAGATGCCTCCTGAAATATTACCCTGCAGATTTTCATTTGGCATTCCTTTACCGGCAATAAATTGCGCTCCTCCATTTGAAAATTGTATAATTATAGGTGAATTTACTTTGGCAGCAGTTTCAAGTGCTGCATTGATTGTATTACTGCCAATTGTATTAACAGCCGGTAAAGCAAATTGATTTTCTTTTGCATCAGCATATAATGCCTCTAATTCTTTACCATGTAATACACCCGGATTATATTTTTTCATTTTATATTTTTAATTTATTGGTTGATAGTTTCATCACTATCGTATTGCTAAGATACAGTTAGTTTGTATTGAATTGAATAATGGTAAATATCAATCGTTTTGTGCAGTTAAGTTTAATGCATAAAAGATTGATATTACTCCAACCTAAAACTTTGAATAAATTCTAATCTTCAAACCTGCTATGTATTTTTGGAATCATTAGCAAGTTCTTGCGCAGTAACTGTTTCAGCGTTTCTTTAACAACTTGTCCCATTGTTGTACAGGTTTCAAAATTTTTATTCATAGGGTAAAGCGCCTTGATTTCCTTTACTAACTGACTGATTTTTTCCGGAGAAGAGATAACATCTTTCATCATAACATCCAATAATTCTTTTAAACGGTAGCGTGATGTACTAAGGCGGAAAGCCATAAGTGTTCGTTCTTCTGTTTGGTATTGTTCAATTGAATCTTTGTTCAGGTATTTAAGAGTAAGTTGAACTAATGGAAAATTTTCTTTAAAGAATTGAGGTAAATACAGGTTTTTCCTTCCTTCATAAGATTGCTGGTCGAAGTCAATCGCGCGTATCCTGTACTGGAAATCTTCCACATCTGGCGTAATGTCAACCACAAAGTTATAGCTACGCATATCACCGAGTAATCTTACAAAACAGCGTTCATTAAATTTTACGAACTCCTTAGCAAAACGTATTTTGTTTGTAAGAGGATCATTTAAATACTGTTTAATAAAAATATCCCCTGGTACACCTGGTATATGTTCCTCTATCAATGTAGCATTATAAGTATAAAATGTAATTCGGTTTGGTGAAAGCACGTGTTCCAGCTCCAGCCCATAAACCCGGGAAGCGTCTGCAATTTTAATATAGTAATGATCGTAGTTGTCGTTGAATTTATTCACTATCCGGATTCTGAAAGGATTAGAATTGCCAAAAGTGCAGTAATCGATTCGTGCTACATCTAAATGTTTTATAAAAGTAAGATCACCTTCTGTTTTTAATATAGCATAAATTTTTACAAGCCCATCTCTGATATAATCCCATTCCCGCATATCATATACAACTGTTTCCCAAAGTGTACTGTTCCCAAACTTATCTTTTAACGAAACTGAATAAGTAAACCTTAGAAGATCCCGGTATGAGATTGGCAATTTTACTTCCCTGCCATGGTATTTAAGGTATTGCCTCAAACGATCGCTAACCGGAAACATAGGTTTTTTGCGTGAAGGCTTATCAACTTCCCTGCCATACAAAGCGCTATCATTATGATAAAAGTGCATTTGTGAAATTATTGATTTATCGTTTATCAGCAAGTAGGTATCAGGTATCAGGTAGGAGGTATGAGGTTACTTCAATTCAGAAATAATAATCAATACTCAATACTTAATTAATCTTTGAATATTGAGCATTGAATATTATTTATCTTGGAAAAATTCCATACCTCATACCTCACACCTAATTTGCCATACTCTGTATAACATCATATTTTGTTACGATATGAAAATTACCACTTTCATCTTTAGACAAAACTGCTCCATTTTCTTTATTAATAAGAGACGTTAAACGTTCAATAGGCGTTTCAAATGCAACAACAGGGTAGGAGGGTTCTAAAACATCCCTTACAACATGCTGCTTTATATCCTGACCGTTATGAAACATTTTGTGAAATAAACCGGTTTCACTTATTGATCCTATCATATCACCGTTTTCGAGAACGGGTATGCTCTCTATATTATTAGTTCTCATCAGTTCAATTACTTCGCCCACTGTTTGTTGCGACTGTATAGTTATCAATGGTTTTGCAGGGCGGCTACTTACAATATCCTTTAATGTTTTCACATCGAGAAACCCTCTTTCCATCATCCATTGATCGTTATAAATTTTTCCTACATACCTACTGCCGTGGTCAGGGAAAATGACAACAACAACATCATCTTGTTTTAATTTATTTCTTAGTTGCATCAGGCCTTGTAAAGCGCTGCCGCAACTATATCCTACGAAAATGCCTTCTTCCCTTGAAATTCTTCGGGCCATTACTGCACCATCTTTATCGGTTACCTGCTCAAAATGATCAACCACTTTCATATCGTAGTTTGCAGGTACGAAATCTTCACCAAAGCCTTCACTGATATATGGATGAACTTCCTTCATATCTATCTCGCCTGTACGGAAATATTTAGTAAGCAACGACCCGTAAGGATCAATAGCCCATACCTGAATAGAGGAATTTTTTTCTTTAAGAAATGTAGCAGTTCCTGTTAAAGTGCCGCCTGTACCAGTAGCAGATACAAGGTGTGTGATAGTACCATCAGTTTGATCCCAGATTTCCGGGCCGGTTGTTTCATAATGAGCCAAACGGTTAGCCAGGTTATCATATTGATTACAATGGAAAGAATTAGGTATTTCTTTAGACAGCCTGCTTGCAATTGAATAATAACTTTGAGGATTTTCAGGTTCTACATTAGTTGGGCATACAATCACTTCAGCACCCATGGCTTTTAGGATATCTGCTTTTTCTTTAGATTGTTTATCTGTAGTAGCAAATACGCATTTATAGCCTTTAACAATGGCGGCGAGAGCCAGTCCCATTCCGGTATTTCCCGAAGTGCCTTCGATAATTGTTCCGCCAGGTTTTAATTTGCCTTCCTGTTCTGCCACTTCCACCATTTTCAATGCCATGCGGTCTTTTATAGAATTGCCAGGGTTAAAATATTCTACTTTTGCCAGTACGGTACATGGCAGGCCTTTAGTAATTTTATTTAATCTGATCATGGGCGTATTACCCATAGTTTCAAGAATATTATTCTTAATGTCCATAAATAATTATTATTCCTGCCAAAGATAACAATTAGTTGACAGCAGTTACCTGAGAGTGTAAATTGTGAACTGTTAATAATGAAACTTTTTTGTTTAATACCAACGTTTACATTTGCAACTCTTAAGCTAAAGGCATAGATTAAAATCTGTAATCAGCATTATTAGTTGAAATTATATGCAGGAAAAATATTTAAAAAAGATCAGTGAGAAATTAAATTTCTCGTTTAAACAAATCAACAACATCCATCAATTAGATACAGAAGGTTCTACTATTCCTTTTATATCGCGTTACCGTAAAGAAGCCACCGGCAATATGGATGAAGTACAGATTAATGATGTTATTGAGCAGATAAATTACTTTACTGAACTGGATAAGCGTAAAGATACAGTCATTAAGACTATAGATGGGTTAGGTAAACTTAGTGTGGAATTAAAAGATAGAATAGAAAACAGTTTCGATGCTACTGAACTGGAAGATATTTACCTTCCTTACAAGCCCAAGCGTAAAACAAGAGCCTTAACCGCGATTGAAAAGGGACTTGAGCCTTTGGCCAAAGTGATTTTTGAACAAGGGCCTCAATTACCAGATGATGAAGCACGGAAATATATTGGTGCGTATGTAAAAGATAATAAAGAAGCGTTAGAGGGCGCCCGGGATATTATTGCGGAATGGATAGCAGAAAATGAGCAGGCAAGAAATAATGTAAGGCAAATTTTTAATGAAAGCGCCACTTTATATTCAAAAGTTGTAAACAGTAAAAAGGATATAGAAGAGGCGCAGAAATACCGTGATTATTTTGAATTCAGTGAATTGCTGAGTAAGTGTCCTTCTCATAGGATACTGGCTATAAGAAGGGGTGAGAAGGAAGGGTATCTTTTAATGGATATTAGTATTGATAAACAAACAGCTATTGATAAACTAGACAGAATATTTGTTAAAGGGTCAAACCCTAACTTGGGGGAAGTAAAGAAAGCAATTGAAGATAGTTTTGACCGTTTACTGAAACCATCCATTGAAAATGAATTTCGCCTTACTAGCAAAACCCGTGCAGATGAAGATGCCATAAAAGTATTTGCAGAAAATCTCCGTCAGTTATTGTTATCTTCTCCGTTAGGGTCAAAAAAAGTATTGGCACTCGATCCGGGTTTCCGTTCGGGCTGTAAACTTGTTTGCCTGGATGAACAAGGAAATTTGTTATATGATACTGTAATTTACCCTCACCAACCTCAAAATCAATTACGCGAGGCTACCAATGAATTAAAGCTGCTTGTAGATCGTTATGAAATTCAGGCTATAGCAATAGGAAATGGAACAGCAGGAAGAGAAACAGAACAGTTAGTACGAGGTATCGACTTCGGCAGACCGATCAATGTTTTTCAGGTTAATGAAAGTGGTGCTTCCATTTATTCTGCTTCAGAAGTGGCAAGAGAGGAATTCCCGAATCATGATGTTACAGTGCGCGGTGCGGTTAGTATTGGCCGCCGGTTACTTGACCCATTAAGCGAGTTGGTTAAAATTGATGCAAAATCAATAGGAGTAGGACAATATCAGCACGATGTAAATCAGTCAAGGTTAAAAGAAAGTTTGGATAAAATTGTAGAAAGTTGTGTAAACCATGTAGGTGTAGACCTGAATACTGCAAGCAAACATTTATTAACGTATGTGAGCGGATTGAGTTCAACACTTGCAAAAAACATTGTTGAATACAGGTCGAAAAACGGTGCATTTAAAAGTCGGGCCGAATTAAAGAAAGTGAGTTTAATGGGTCCTAAAACTTTTGAACAATGCGCAGGATTTCTTCGCATTTCTCAAGCACAAAACCTGCTTGATAACAGTGCAGTGCATCCGGAAAGTTATCATATAGTTAACTCAATGGCAAACGACCTTCATTGTACACTGGTAGATCTGATAAAAAAATCAGAACTCAGAAAGCATGTCAATATAAAAAAATATATTTCTGAAACAGTTGGTCAGTATACCATCGAAGACATTTTGAAAGAATTAGAAAAGCCAGGCCGTGATCCCAGAAAAGTTATTGAAGAATTTAGTTTTAATGAAACTATTAAATCGATCGAAGATCTAAAAGCAGGTATGACGGTGCCTGGTATCGTAACCAATATTACCAACTTTGGCGCTTTTGTAGATATTGGAGTTAAGCAGGATGGACTGGTACATATCTCACAATTGAGCAATAACTTTATTACGGATGCTAATGAAGTAGTAAAGCTGCATCAAAGAGTAATGGTAACAATTAAAGAAGTTGATATTATAAGGAAACGCATAGCGCTCTCCATGAAAGATAATCAGAAGCAGCCTCTTAAAAAAGATATGCAGCATCAAACAAAACAAGAACCTTCCGCCGATAAAAGAAATAATGCTAAGAAGGAAGAAACTTTAAATCCGTTTCAGGAAAAGCTGATGGAACTGAAGAAAAAATTTAGTTAATGATTAATGGTAAATTGTTAATTGTTAACGGTTAGAGATCTGTAGTTTGAGATTTATATACCGAGCTATAAAAATCTTGTAGTACATACGCTTACCGTTAACAATTAACAATTAATCATTAGCAATTATTTCCAGTGCTTTTTTAACCACCTGATCACTAAGATTCAACACTTCATAAAAACCTTCATTGCGCCATGGCTGCCTGGCAAGAAGTGCCTTGATACGCCGTTGCGCGATGCTCTTGTCTGATGGTGATATGTGTGAAAGGTCTATGCTGTCTTTGGCAGCGAAAGAAACCAAATCCTTCCAAACAGTTTCTTCATTTTTAAAGTTATGAGCAAAATCTGTTGCGGAATGATATGCTTTAAATTCATCTTTATGCTGAATGAAATAGCGATAAACAAAATTATTGAGTGTGCTGGACATAAATAATCCTGACAGTACAGGTGCTATCGTATTGGTATCGAATGGTACAAAAATATCCGGCATTATGCCACCGCCACCATAAACGCTTCTACCTTTTCCGGTTTTGTAAGCTTTTCCATTTTGCACTTTATTGCTGTCAGCATTAACAAACTCGCCATGATTGTAGCGCGTCATGATTTCGTGGCGGTAATCATCTTTGCTTGTATAAGCTTTTTGAATGCTTCTGCCTGAAGGTGTATAATATCGCGCGATAGATAAACGTAATGCAGCGCCATCTGATAGATCATACTGTTCCTGAACAAGTCCTTTACCATAAGTCCGGCGTCCGATAATAGTAGCACGGTCCCAATCCTGCAAAGCTCCACTTAATACTTCACTGGCACTGGCTGAACCTTCATCAGTTAATACGACCAATGCTCCTTTTTCAAATAAACCAGGACGCTTGGACCGATATTCTTCCTTTGGTGTTTTATCACCTTGAGTATATACAATAAGCTTTCCATCCTCTAAAAGTTCATCCGCAATGTCTACTGCTTCATTGAATATCCCACCACTATTACCACGTAAATCTATAACAAGCTTTTTCATTCCTGCAGACTGGAGTTCTTCCAGTGACTTCATAAATTCTTCATAAGTGGTCTGTGAAAACTTGCTGATGCGTATAAAGCCGGTTTCTTTGTTAATCATGTAGGATGCTTCTACGGAAGGCAAAGGAATAAATCCCCGTTCCACCAGGAATTTCTTTTGTTCTTTTCCACGAAGTACAACAATTTCTATTTTGGAAGAGCCAGGCCCACGGAGGTACTTTTTAATTTTTTCCCGGGTAATATTTTTTCCTGCCACAATGGAATCAGCTACTTTTAAAAATTGATCTCCCACCATAATCCCTGCTTTTTCGCTGGGCCCCTTTTGCAAAACGTTTACGATGTTTACAGTGTCTTTAAAAATATAAAAATCAACACCGATTCCCTGGAACTCACCTTGCAGATCTTCATTAATCTCACTCAGTTCTACCGGAGGAATATATACTGAATGTGGGTCTAGTTTGCTTAAAACCTGCTGAATAGCGTCATCTGCGAGTGTATCAGAATTTACTGCATCTACATATTTAAGATTAATCAGGTCAAGAACCTGTTGGAGCGGAGAACGCCTGTCAATATTGAAAAAGCTTTTTGCAGTGCGTGTATTCTCTCTAATTTTATAGCCAATGAGCATCCCCATGATCATAACTATTGAAAACATCAGTGGAAGCCAAACTTGTAGTTTCTTTTGCATACTCATATTCAACCGGTTCTATGCCGCAAATTAATCAATTCCCGGTAAGATTAGCCACGAGACACAAAGGCACGAAGAAGCACAAAGGTATTTTCCAGTGCTTCTTCGTCACTTTGTGCCTTTATCGCTTATCTACGTAGGAGATGAGTAAGTGTTTGCTGGTCAAACATTTTTATTATTTGTATGTGGCACAGGAGTTTTAATTTCGTTTTTTGTAATTATACAAGTATGGCAATATTGATTGCAGATAGTGGTAGTACAAAATGCGAATGGTATTTTTTTCATCAGGGGAAAAAGAAACGTTTCTTTTCTCAGGGGATAAGTCCCTATTTTCTTAGCCGTTCCCAGGTAATTAATCTGCTTCAAACAGAGGTTTACCCTAAAGTGAAAAATAATGCCATTGATGAGATCTTTTATTATGGAACCGGTTGTAAAAGTACTGTTAACAGACAGCTTGTAAAGAAGGCCCTGAAAAGTGTTTTTTCACAATCGTATGTTTTTGTGGATCATGATCTGATGGGAGCAGCAAAAGCATTATGTGGAAAAGACAAAGGGATAGCCTGTATTCTTGGAACAGGAAGTAATTCCTGTTATTTTAATGGCAAGAAAATAATAAAAAACAGTCCGGGAATTGGCTATGTTCTGGGTGATGAAGGGAGTGGCGCTTACCTGGGCAAAAAAGTATTGCAGTATTATTTGTATAATGCCTTTGATGAAGACCTGGCTTTTCGTTTTAAAGAAAGATTTAATACAAATAATGCTGAAATACTTGACAATATTTATAAGAAGCCTTTGCCTAATCGTTATATGGCTTCATTTGCTATCTTTCTGGCTGATAACCGTGGCCATTATATGATCGAAAACATTATAGAAGACGGGTTAAACGATTTTTTTTTTCAACACATATGTAGATACAGTGAGAGCTGGAAGGTGCCTGTTCATTTTACAGGTGGTGTGGCATTTGGATTTAAAGATGTAATAAAAGATTTATGTGGAACGTATGAGTTGGTGCTCGGCAATGTAATCAAAAATCCTATGGATGGATTGATTAAATATCATAGTGGAGTGTGAGGTATGAGGTATGAGGTGTGAGGTATCTGTATATTTGAGTTTTAACATGATTGTTTCCGGGGCGAAATCAAAATAAAAAGTTTATAGCTGATAGCTAAAAGCTGGTAGCACCTAGCACTAATCAAAAATTGTATGAGTGATTTTATTCGCATAACTGAGGAGCCAGGTGAACATCGTAACCTGGAAAAGATGAGCGTGCTTGATTTGCTTACCAGTATGAACAAGGAAGATAAAACTGTTCCTGATGCAGTAGCAATAGCAATTCCTCAAATTGAAAAATTGGTTACGGTTATCACTGATAAGATGTTGGCGGGTGGGCGTTTGTTTTATATTGGCGCTGGTACAAGCGGTCGTTTGGGAATACTGGATGCCAGCGAAATTCCGCCTACATATGGAATGCCTTACGGTTTGATAATCGGATTGATAGCAGGAGGTGAAATCGCTATCCAAAAAGCAGTTGAGAATGCAGAAGACAATATGGAGCAAGGCTGGCGCGATCTTGACAAATATTTCGCCAGCGATAAAGATGTTGTAATAGGAATTGCTGCCAGTGGTGCCACCCCTTATGTTATCGGAGCATTAAATGAATGCAGGAAGCGTGAAATTATTACAGGATCTATCTCTTGTAATCCTAATGCACCCATTAGCCAGCATGCTGATTATCCTATAGAAATTGTTGTTGGGCCAGAGTTTGTTACCGGTAGCACAAGAATGAAAAGTGGTACTGCTCAAAAGCTGGTATTGAATATGATTTCCACATCCGTAATGATTCAAATTGGAAGGGTGGAAGATAATCAGATGGTTAACATGCAACTGACCAACGAAAAGTTAGTGGACCGTGGTACCAGGATGGTAATGGAAAAATTGAATATTGATTACGGTAAGGCAAAAGATTTATTGTTACAATACGGGAGTGTTAAGAAAGCAGTTCAATCGGTTCGGTGAGGCGTATAAAGTTATTGAATTACACTATAAAAATTTTTGGTGTTAGTATGGTTTAGACTGTAAATTGCTGAAGGCTGGTATTGTTTATTTTTAAATACTTTCAAACATACAGAAACGGGCTGTTGAATTGTGAACTTTGAATTTTTTAGCATGCATGAAATAGAACCATTTTATAACTGGAGACATATTTATGTGAGTGAGGAAGATGAATGTTCTCCTTTTTATGGAAGGGTTTATTCTGAATTTGAATTTACACAAACAATTTACAATTATTATATTCACCCTCAATGGGATGAATTTGGTTCTAAAACCTTGTACCTTAAAGTACTTATGGCCGATTATGAGGAAAGGTTTGTAATAATAGAATTGATTGGTGAATGGAATGATGCTATTGAAAATGATATCATGACACTGAAACGCGATGTTGTGGATATTTTTTTAGCTAACGGTATCTCAAAATATATTCTAATTGCTGAAAACGTTTTAAATTTTCATAGTGGGGATAAGGATTACTACGAAGAATGGTTTGAGGAAGTAAGTGACCAGGATGGATGGGTGGTTTACCTTAACATGCCCGAGCAAACCCAACATGATTTTAAAAAGGCCAAGCTCAACTATTTTATAGAAAAAATGGATCTTGATAGTTGGAGAATTTATAAACCATTTCATCTGTTTAAATTGATTGACGAGCAGATTTTAAAACGGCTGGAATAAGCTAATGTTGGCTTTTAGCCGTCAGCTATCAGCTATCAGTAGGAAACCTCTTTTTGCATTGGTCTTTGATATCTGATAACCATTATAAGCAGTTGATAATTGCCATTACATGCTGATGGCTGAAAGCTGATGGCTGAAAGCTATTTTAATTTTAGGCATCGTAAAAAAACTTTAAAATAATTGTAATTTGTCATATAAGTTCCTACATTTGGTTTATATCATGAAAGAAGCAAGAGTATACAACTGGTTTTATTTTTTTTATTATTTTACCTCCAAGCCAGGGGTGCTTTTGTTGACTATTCAATTATAAAATATTTTATTCAACATACAAAGCCCCCGGTTAAATCGGGGGTTTTTTTTTATAAAGGTCCGTTATACGGCGATCAAATAAGCTGGAACATGAATAAAAGTATAAAACCTTCAGAACATGAAAAAATGGTGCGTGTGCAGGCCGGAAGTATAAAAGTTTCTATTCAGGGTTATGAAGGTAGTTTTCACCAGATGGCGGCAAGGCATTTTTTCGGAAAAGAAGTAGAAGTGATACCCTGCGATACTTTCAGGGATGTTGTAAAAATTGCTGCCAATAAGAAACTAAGCGATGGAGGAGTGATGGCAATAGAGAATTCAATAGCTGGCAGTATATTACCTAACTACAATCTTTTGCAGAAAAGCAATTTGAAAATTGGTGGTGAGATATATTTACAGATAAGACAGAACCTGCTGGTAAATCCCGGTGTAAAATTAGAAGATATCCGTGAAGTTCATTCCCACTCAATGGCAATACAACAATGTTTCGGTTTCCTGGATAAGTATAACTGGAAGCTGGTTGAAACAGAAGATACGGCATTAAGCGCAAAGCTCGTGCATCAGCATAACAGCAAACATATAGCAGCCATTGCCAGTCGGTTGGCTGCTGAAATTTTTAATCTTGATATTATTGCACCCAATATTCATACGCTAAAAAATAACTATACGCGGTTTTTAATTATTTATCGCGAAGACCTCGATGCAAAAGTTGAAGGTGCGGATAAAGCTTCGGTTAATTTTCATACGGATCATTCAAGAGGAAGCCTGGCAAGAGTGCTTACAAAAATTGCTGAAGGAGGGATCAACCTCAGTAAACTTCAATCTTTCCCCATTCCCGGCAGCGACTGGAAATATTCTTTTCATGCAGACATGGAGTTCGATTCCATTGATCAATTTGAAAATATTATTCATGAGATCAAGGAGATAACAGATAGCTTAAAAGTCTATGGGGTTTATAAGAAAGGAAAAACAATTTGATTTTTTTTAATTAAAGTACAGATCCTTTATAATGAATGCAAAAACAAATTTTTGTGCTTAAAGCCAAGAAAACTGATATCAAATGCAAACTTCAAAAAGATTAAAAGGTGTTGGTGAATATTACTTCTCCAAGAAATTAAGAGAAATAGATGAATTGAATAAGGTTGGTAAGCAGGTTATCAATCTTGGTATTGGAAGTCCTGATATGCCACCACATCCTGATGTAATCAATGTTTTGCATACGGAAAGTCTGAAAAACAATCAGCACGGTTATCAGAATTATAAGGGATCACCCATATTCAGAAAAGCAATAAGTACTTTTTATAAAGAATGGTATAATGTGGATTTAAACCCTGAATCAGAAATTTTACCACTAATCGGCTCTAAGGAAGGGATTATGCATATTTGTATGACCTATCTTGATGAAGGTGATGAAGCGCTGATCCCCAATCCTGGTTATCCCACATACAGAAGCGCTGTTCAACTGGCTGGCGGTAGTAGTGTAACATACGATCTTAAAGAGGAGAATAACTGGGAACCGGATTTTAAAGAACTGGAAAAAAATAATCTTGGAAAAGTTAAACTGATGTGGGTGAATTATACGCACATGCCTACGGGTAAGTTACCATCAACGGAGTTGTTTGAAAAGATTATTGCTTTCGGCAAGAAACATAATATCCTGATATGCCATGATAATCCATATAGTTTTATTTTGAATGATAAGCCTATGAGCTTACTTAGTGTGAAAGGGGCGAAAGATATTTCTGTTGAATTAAATTCATTGAGTAAATCAAGTAATATGGCGGGGTGGAGAGTTGGATGGTTAGCCGGCGACAAGGAAACTATTGAAGAAGTTCTCAGGTTTAAAAGTAATATGGATAGCGGCATGTTCCTTCCTATACAACTGGCTGCTGTAAAGGCTTTGGAGTTAGGAAAGGGATGGTATGAAGACTTAAATAAAATGTATGCTCAACGCAGGGAATTAGTTTATAAAATTTTAAAAAGCCTGGATTGTACCTACGATCCTAAACAGTCTGGCCTGTTTATATGGGCAAAGATCCCTTCCAGTTATGAAGATGGTTATGAATTAAGTGATGCTTTATTGTATGAAAAAAATGTGTTTATCACACCCGGCGGCATTTTTGGTGGCAATGGCAATAATTATGTAAGAATCAGTTTGTGCCAGAAAGTGGATATTTTAAAAAAGGCGTTGGATAGAATTTATGAAAGATAAAGAATATAAAAAATTCTTTGTTCAACATAATATTGAACGGTTGATTATGGTTTAAACGGTATATATGACAGTTACTATTATTGGTGTTGGTTTAATAGGAGGTTCCTTAGCAATATCGCTAAGAGAAAAACATTTAGCAAAGCACATTATAGGAGTAGACCGGAGTGAGGAACATTTGCAGAAAGCTATGAGTCTTGGGCTGATTGACGAACATTGTTCCTTAGCTGAAGCTATAAGTAAATCTACATTAGTAGTTATAGCTGTGCCGGTAGATGCAATGATGATGATATTGCCTGAAATAATGAGTTTGATAACTGCTCATGTTGTTATGGATATGGGTTCCACAAAAGAAAATTTGCTCAATGTTATTGCAGGACATCCAAAAAGAGGGCGTTTTGTACCGACTCATCCTATGTGGGGAACAGAATATAGCGGTCCTGAAGCAGCGGTAAGCGGTGCATTTGTAAACAAGGCAGTTGTAATCTGCAATGCTAGTGAAATTGATGATGATGCATTGGCCCTGGTAAAAAATTTATACCAAAAGATAGGGATGCACCTTGTGTATATGGAAGCACCTGCACATGACCTGCATGCGGCATATGTTAGTCATATTTCACACATCACTTCTTTTGCGCTTGCGAATACAGTATTGGAAAAAGAAAAAGAGGAAGACGCGATTTTTGAAATTGCCAGTGCAGGATTTGAAAGTACCGTTCGTTTGGCGAAAAGCAATCCTGATATGTGGGTGCCTATCTTCAAACAAAACCGGGAAAATGTATTAGATGTTTTGAATGAACACATTTCTCAGTTAAAAAAGTTCAAGAGTTGCCTTGAAAAGGAAAACTACGTGTATTTAAAAGAGTTAATTGAACACGCAAACGGAATCAAGAGAATTTTAGAGTGAAGTAAGAACGGCTATCAGCCTTCAGAGGTTAATGATTAATCATTAACTTTCTGAAAGTTGGTAGCTGAAGGCCAATAGCAGAACTTTAGTACCTTTGCGAAAATTTTTATTAAATATGATGACATTTGAAGGGTTGGGCATTGATGCTAAGTTAGTGCAGGCAACCGTTGAGCTGGGATATGTAAACCCAACACCAATACAGGAAAAGGCAATACCGGTTTTATTGGGCGGAACAACTGATTTTGTAGGATTGGCACAAACAGGAACAGGAAAAACAGCAGCATTTGGTTTGCCACTGTTACACCTGATTAATCCAAAGGAAAAATATCCACAGGCGCTGGTGGTTTGCCCTACACGTGAATTGTGTATGCAGATTGTAAAGGAAATTGAACTTTTTAAAAAACATATTACAGGAATGCATGTGGTGGCTGTATATGGTGGTACTTCTATAAGCATGCAGATACGTGATCTTAAACGTGGCGTACAGATAGTAGTGGCTACGCCAGGTAGATTAATCGATCTGATTGAACGCAAGGCAATTGATCTAGCCCGAATCAAATATATTGTTTTAGATGAAGCTGATGAGATGTTGAACATGGGCTTCAGAGATGATATTGAGTTTATTTTAAAGAATACACCGGTAAAAGAATCAACATGGCTTTTTAGCGCAACAATGCCACCTGAAGTAAAGCAGGTAAGCAAGCGTTACATGAAAAACCCGGTTGAAATTACTGTTGGTAAGATGAATACTGCAAACGTAAACATTGACCATCAGTATTATGTAACACAGGCACAGCATCGTTATGATACATTAAAAAGAATCATTGATTTTAATCCCGGTATCTATGGTATCATATTTACCCGTACCAAACTGGACGCTCAAGGCCTGGCAGAAAAGCTTACCAGGGAAGGTTATGATATCGATGCTTTGCATGGTGATCTTACCCAGCAACAGCGTGATAAGGTAATGGGACAGTTCAGGGATAAGACTTTGCAATTATTGATCGCCACAGATGTGGCTGCAAGAGGTATTGATGTTCAGGGTATCACTCATGTAATCAATTTCGAGTTACCTGATGATATGGAAGTGTACACCCACAGAAGTGGCCGTACAGGACGAGCAGGATTAAGCGGTATCAGTATTTCAATTGTGCATGCCCGTGAGACATTCAAACTCCGGCAGATAGAAAAACTGATACAGGCCCCTATCAATCGCATGGATATTCCGAGTGGTAAAGATGTTTGCAGAAAGCAGTTCTTTAGTTTCATGGACAAATTACTTCAGGCCGATATAAGTCATGGAGATTATGAAACTTATGTTCCGATGCTTGAAGAAAAATTTGCTGATATCAGCAAAGAAGATGTTTTGAAAAGAGTGGCGGCAATGGAATTCGACCGGTTCTTAAAATATTATGAAAATGCTGAAGACCTTAACGTACGTGAAGAGAGAAGGCCAAGAAGAGAATATGCAGGTGATGGCCGCGACCAGGGAAGAAGGAATGAAACCAGAGGAGGAAGAGAGTTTAACGGAAATGATGACTATATGCGGTTATTTGTGAACCTGGGAACTAAAGATGGGTTTTATAAAGCTAGTTTTCTTCAGTTTATTCTTGACATGAGCGATCTGAAAAAGGAGGTGTTAGGAAGGGTTGATATAAAGGATATGAATGCATGGATTGAAATAGACAAGTCAGTAGCTTCCAAGATGATTAAATCTATTGATGGTAAAACTTACAAAGGCAGAAGAATAAGGATGAATGATGCTAACAGTAGATAGCTATCAGCTATCAGCTTTCAGGAGGAAGCGTTTTAAAATAATCTCTTGACAATAAACGAAGCTGTCAATATCAGGAAGAAGCTACAGGATTTTTGATCTGCTGAAAGCTGACGGCTGATAGCTGACAGCCTCTCTAACGATAGAATTTATTTATGAATTTTGAACTTATATTTTATGCAAGCAATTCAAACAAAATCCACTCCTATTAATGAGACGCTTGAGAAGCGGCCTCTTATAATTGCTGGTCCCTGCAGCGCAGAGACAGAAGAACAGGTTATACAAACGGCTACCCGGTTAGCCAGTTCCGGTAAAGTAGATATATTAAGAGCAGGTATCTGGAAACCCCGCACTCGTCCGGGAAGCTTTGAGGGGATCGGCACAAAAGGATTGCCCTGGATGCAACAGGCAAAAAAATTAAGTGGTTTACCTATTGCCATAGAAGTAGCAACCGCCAAGCAGGTGGAAGATGCTTTGCATTTTGATATTGATGTATTATGGGTTGGTGCACGTACAACTGTAAACCCTTTCAGCGTTCAGGAAGTGGCTGATGCGCTTCGTGGTGTTGATGTTCCTGTTCTTATTAAAAATCCAATCAACCCTGATCTTGAATTATGGATTGGTGCAGTAGAGCGCATAGCCAAAGCCGGTATAAAAAATATTGGACTCATTCACAGGGGCTTTTCATCTTACGGCAATACAGAATACCGTAACGCACCCATGTGGCATCTTGCTATCGAAATGAAGCGCCGTCATCCTGGTATGCTTCTTATTAATGATCCTTCTCATATTTGTGGTCGCCGGGATATTTTGTTAGATGTAGCGCAACATGCTATCAACCTTGATTTTGACGGATTAATTATAGAAAGTCATATTGATCCTGACAACGCATGGAGCGATGCCAAGCAACAGGTTACTCCGGAAAAACTGGCTGAAATTTTAAACAGCATTATATGGCGAAAAGAAGATACAACATCGGAAGAGTTTCATGCTGATATGGAAAAGTTACGTCAGCAGATCAATCACCTGGATGATGAGTTGATGCAGCTAATTGGGCAGCGTATGAAGATAGCTGATAAAATAGGCCAGTATAAAAAAGATAACAGTATCACCATTCTTCAAACAAATCGCTGGAATGAAATACTCGACAGGGCATTCAGAAAAGGAGAAAAACTTGGATTAAGCAAAGAGTTCATCACAAAATATTTTGATGCGGTACACATGGAAAGTATTACGCATCAGAATAAAATCATGAATGGCTAGTATATGGCTATTTGATGGCAAAAGCGTTGAAAGACCGGCTCTCAATGCCGGCCTTTTGCATTTAAATGATATAATAATACTTTGAATGACTTCACTTGATTATACTTTTTCCGGTAAGAAAGTTCAATATTTTTTTAACGCTTCCTATTCTGAATTAGACAATCATGTTCCAAAAGACAACCTAATTGTTATCACTGATGAAAATGTTTTTCACAGGCATCCCGGACTTTCAGCATACAAACTGATTGTTATGCCTGCCGGTGAGCAACATAAAAATCAATCTACTGTTGATTTTCTCATCAATGAATTGATAAAACTGGAAGCTGATCGTAAAACATTTATTGTTGGGATTGGTGGGGGTGTTGTTACAGATATTACTGGCTTTACAGCATCCATTTATATGCGTGGATTGCAGTTTGGATTTGTTCCTACCACTATTCTTTCTCAGGTAGATGCATCAATCGGTGGAAAGAACGGTATTGATACCGGTGTTTTTAAAAACCTGGTAGGGTTAATCAAGCAGCCTGATTTCATACTGTTTGATTTTTCTTTGTTAGAAACATTGCCTGAAGAGCAATGGGTGAACGGTTTTGCAGAAATTATAAAGCATGCAGTCATAAAAGATGCAGGCTTATTTGAGTTATTAGAGCAGCATCAATTAAAAGACTTTCGTGAGAATAAGGAGATGCTCGCTGATTTGATACAGCGTAATGTTGTAATTAAATCAACGGTTGTTGAAGAGGATGAGTTTGAACATGGCGATAGAAAGCTATTGAATTTCGGACATACACTGGGGCATGCCATTGAAAATATTTATGAACTGCCTCATGGTCACGCGATTAGTATTGGAATGGCGGCCGCATGTAAATTATCTGAGGAACTAAATAATTTTGATGCAGTGGATACAACGAGAGTTGTAAATTTGTTACAACAATATGGACTTCCGGTCTCTTTGACTATAGACGCAAAAAGAGTTTTCGAAATTCTTAAGATGGATAAAAAGAGAGTAAGTGCTGATATGAATTTTATTCTTTTGAATAAGGTTGGGAGTGCAGAGATTAAGTCTATTCCATTGAGTCAATTGCAGGAACTTATAAATAAGTTATGAGGTAGCAGATAGCTAAACGCTGTGTTTGCTGGTGTGAGATATTATGAGATAACCGGATATACATTTTAAAATCACAATTGATAAATCAATGTCCTTGTGGTTAAAAGACTCCTGGATTCATAGAACCTATTTAACCACAATGGGCACAAAGGTAATCCACAAAGGACTCTAAGACCTCTAACCAAATTGTATTCAAAAACGAAAGAATACTACTAACTTCTTAAGTCAACGACATTGATTGATAAATAGCGATTAACCATTTATGATCGTCACCATTGAACCATCTTCTATAAAAGGAACCATTAAAGCTCCTACATCAAAGAGTTCCATGCAAAGGGCCTGTGCAGCGGCTTTGCTCACTCCTGGAGCAACTGAGATTTTCAATCCCGGAAATAGCAACGATGATCTGGCAGCGTTGGATGTTATACAAAAACTTGGCGCAAGAGTGCTGAATAATGAGGATGGATCTATCACAATAAACAGTGCAGGTATTATGCCGGCAGCCCATGAGATTAATTGCGGTGAATCCGGCTTAGGAATAAGAATGTTCACCCCGATCGCAGCTTTAGGCAGCGAAGAAATTATTATCAATGGAACGGGAAGCCTTATTACACGACCGATGGATTTTTTTGATGAGATCTTTCCCAAACTTGGCATCTCGATAAAATCAAATAACGGTAAATTACCGCTGGTTATAAAAGGACCGTTAGTACCGCAAAATATTGAAGTGGATGGATCACTGAGTTCACAATTTCTAACCGGATTACTAATGGCCTTTGGTGCAGCCGGTGCAAAGGATGTTTCAATAAAAGTAAATAACCTTAAGAGCAAACCTTATATAGACCTAACGCTCCAAGTAATGAAACAATTTGGCTGGCATGTTGACAATAGAAACTACGAAGCGTTTTATTTTGGAAATTATTCTAATCAGACTTCGGTTACAGATGAGGAGTGGCAGGGTAGGTACACCGTTGAAGGAGATTGGAGCGGAGGTGCATTTTTATTAGTAGCAGGTGCTATTGCCGGCGATATCAAAGTCAGTGGATTAGATTCTGGTTCTACCCAGGCCGACAAAGCGATAGTAAAGGCTTTAAAGGAGTGCGGTGCAAAATTCATAGTTAATGATGGTAGTATTGATGTTGGGCCCGGCTCTTTACAATCATTTTACTTTGATGCTACAGATTGTCCTGATCTTTTTCCACCGCTTGTAGCGTTAGCGGCTTTCTGTAAAGGCACAACAACTATAGAAGGAGTATCCCGATTGGCTCATAAAGAAAGTAACCGGTCACTTAGTTTACAGGAGGAGTTTGGCAAAATGGGTGTAATCATTAAATTGGAAGAAGATAAAATGATGATACATGGCGGAGCTGGTGTAAAAGGCGCCAATGTTACATCACATCATGATCATCGTATTGCTATGGCTTGTGCGGTAGCTGCGCTGAAAGCATCGGGTGCAACAACCATTAAAGATGCCGAGGCCATCAATAAATCTTACCCGGATTTTTTTAATGATATTAAGTCATTAGGGACAGATTTGAAGAGTGATAAATAGATCTATTATTATACATTAAAAGTCCTTTAAGGATTCAGTTATGAATTCATTCGGCAGGATATTCAGGATATCAATATTTGGTGAATCACACGGTGAAAGTGTGGGAGTGAACATTGACGGGTGTCCGGCAGGTTTGCCATTGTCGGTAGAAGATTTTCTTACGGATATTGAACGCAGGAAGGGAGGTAATCAAAAAGGTACCACACCCCGGAAAGAAGATGATCTCCCTATATTTAAAAGTGGCATCTTCAATAACAAAACCACCGGTGCTCCCATCACTATATTGTTTGAAAATAATAATACCCGTTCTACAGATTATGAAAAGCAGCGGGCGGTGCCGCGTCCTGGTCATGCTGATTTTGTCGCCCATGAAAAGTTTGGTGGATATGAAGATTTTCGGGGAGGCGGTCATTTTTCAGGGCGGCTAACTGTAGCGCTGGTTGCGGCAGGGGTTATCGCGAAGAAATTGTTAACGTTATTGCATGCTTCACCAGATGAAGCCAACCCTCGATCTTCCATTAACGTTCATGCTGATATCGTTGAAATAGGGGGAGAAACCGATCTTGAAAAAGGCCTGCAAAAAGCCATAGATACCAAGGACAGTATCGGCGGCATTGTATCGTGTTCAGTTACCGGATTACCTATTGGATTAGGAGAACCTTTTTTCGATTCGGCAGAATCTTTATTAAGTCATGCTGTGTTTGCAATTCCAGCGGTAAGGGGTATTGAATTTGGTACCGGCTTTGCGGCGGCAAGAATGTTTGGTATTGAACATAATGATTCTATTGAAGATAAAAGTGGTAAAACTAAAACCAATCATGCCGGTGGGATAGTGGGCGGTATTACTAATGGTAATGAACTGACATTTCGTATAGCTGTCAAACCAACGTCCTCCACTCCAAAACAACAACAAACACTTAATTGGCAATCCGGTGATGTTGAGCCTTTTTCTGTTAAGGGCCGTCATGATCTCTGTATTGCTTTACGGGTGCCGGTAGTGCTTGAAGCAGTAACAGCAGTGGTAATAGCAGACATGATGCTGCTGGAGCAGAGGCTGAAGCGCATTGTAATGGTTAATGGTTAATTATTAACGGATAGGTGGTAATAATTATAAGTTTAGATAGGGTTAGTAACTCGGCTTAAATAAACCAACTATCCGTTAATAATTAATAATTAACCATTAACCATTAAATTACAAGTTTAAAATGGTTAGTAACTCGGCTTAAATAATAAACCAACTATCCGTTAATAATTAACCATTAACCATTAATAATTAATCATTATATTGTTAGAATTTAGATCAATTGATGATACCCTACATGCAAACTAAATTGATTGCCGTAATTACAAAACTGCTATACCGTATATTCCTTGTTAGCTGCATTGCTATAATCTTTTTTGCATGTAAGAATTCTAATAAGCCCCCGGAAAAAGATGTTGTTAAAGCCCCGGATCAATTAGAAGTAAGAACAACTGAAAATCTTAAGAAACTACTCAGTTATGTACTTGATAAGAAGGGCAGTTTAAATGATTCGGTAAAGCTGTTATCACTAAAAATGGTAGAATCTGTTTACCAGCATAATAATTACAAGGTCATCTGGAGCCATAAGGATCAATGGAAGCCTATAGCCGATTCGCTGTTTCAAGTGGTTGAGCATGCTAAAGAGTATGGCCTTTTTCCTGCTGATTATAATTACTCATCCATTGCATCGATAAAAAATATCATTCAGCATGATTCTGTTTCGAGGAGAGATGCAGCTATTTGGTCAAGAGCTGATATCTTATATACAGAAGCCTATTTAACTATTGCCAAGCATCTAAAGCTTGGCAGGTTACAAAGAGATAGCATCACAGTGCGCAAAGACTCTATTTTTAATGATGACTATTTTATTCAGCAATTTAATCAGGCTACTACTAATAGTAATAATATCATTTCATCTTTGCATAAACTGGAGCCACCTTTTATAGGTTATAAGCTAATCAGGGAAAATATTAAAACCTTTTTAGATTCTGCCAGTTTCAAAGATTATACGTATATCTATTATCCTTTTAAGGATTCCTTATTATTCATAAAGTCGTTGCAAAAACGGTTAATGGAATTTGGATACCTGGCAAAAGAAGATCAAACCGGAGACAGTGTTACAATAGCCGGTGCTATTTATAAATATCAAAAAAGCAAAAACTATAAATCAACAGGCAGAATTTCTGAAACCCTGGTGAGGAGTATGAACAATACAGATCTGGATAAATTTAAAAGTATTGCGGCTACCCTTGATAGTTATAAGATGCTTCCGGATACTTTACCTCCTTCTTATATAATAGTTAACCTTCCTTCTTATACTTTATACGTTTACAATAAAGACACGCTGGAATTTCAATCAAAAGTAATTGTCGGTTCACCAAAAACCAGAACTCCGCTTTTAAACAGCAGGGTTTCAAATTTTATTACCTATCCGCAATGGACTGTTCCTTATAGCATAATTTTCCGTGATATGCTTCCAAAAATTCAAAAAGATGTCAGTTATCTGGATAAACAAAATTTAATGGTCGTAGATAATAATGATAGTGTGCTTAATCCGTACCTGATTGATTGGGCTTCATTGGATCAAAAGCATTTTCCTTACCTGATAAGGCAGAAGCAAGGCGACGACAATTCATTAGGTGTTATTAAATTTAACTTTGCAAACAAATACAGCGTATACCTTCATGATACAAATGCACGATGGTTATTCAGTAAATCTTCACGTGCTTTAAGCCATGGATGTGTGAGGGTACAGGATTGGGTTAAGTTATCTGATTATCTTGTGCGTTCAGATACGGCGAGGTTTCCTGCTGATACATTAAGGGCATGGATAGACAGGCAGGAAAAGCATATTGTTACAGGGTTCCCAAGAGTGCCCTTATTTATAAGGTATTTTACCGTTGAAGGCAAAGACGGTAAGCTGAAATTTTACAACGATATCTATGGTGATGACAGAGTGGTGAAAGAAAAATATTTTGCCCGAAAGAATATCCACTGATTTTACGATCAATTATCCTGTGTAAGGCCGGTCTACTATGATAAGCCACTAACAATCGCGTCAGCATTACAGCGGTTATCCTTCAATGCATCTTTGTAAGAAAGCAAGAAGGACTGCTGCTTTGCCTGACAAATCATTCACTGTTATAATTCATTACATGAAACAAGCGATTTGCCTGCTTATCATTAGTTTATGCACCTTAAACTTTACAGCAATTGCACAAGGGAAAACAAAATCCGTCAGGACTGCTAAGAGAAGTAAGATCGCAAAAATTCAATACGGAACAGCCACTTTTTACCACAATAAATTTGACGGGAGACGAACAGCCAATGGTGAAATATTCAGCCAGAAGAAATTTACAGCAGCGCATAACAGTGTTCCTCTAGGCACATGGATTAAGGTTACTAACCTTCGAAACAAAAAATCAGTTATTGTACAAGTGACCGATCGCCTGCATTACAGGAATAAACGACTCGTAGATCTTTCTAAGGCAGCTGCAGTTAAAATATTGTTTTTACATGTAGGATTCCTCCCGGTTAAAGTTGAAATTTTAGGTAAATCCAGTCCTGTGACTAAAGCAAAATGAAGGAATATTTCACAGTATGAGCCATACCAGCTATTTTTGTCAGCGCTCTATAAAATAACTGAATATGAAAAAACTGTTATCGTCTATAACTCTGTTGATGATATTTGTTACTGCATTTAGTCAAAGCAATGATCCGGTTAAAAGTCCGTCTATTGGAATAAACTTCTTTTTCAACGATTTTAAAACTCCTTCTATTATAAGCAGCACTTCTTTAAGCAGTACACTGCTAAATAAAAAGTTTGGTAAAATTAAGGATATGGTACCGGGACTGGGATTCAGTTATTTAAAAGGTATATCCAGCAATCTGGATTTTGCCGGTACAATAGGAGGCTCGTTCCTCGACTATACAGCTGATAATGGAAAAATATTAGGCACAGGATCTTTTTTGCTTGAAATAGATGCCTCGTTACATGCTAAAATGTTACCTGATAATTACTGGGTAGTTCCGTACTTGACAGCAGGTGTTGGTTTGTCAAAATACAAGGGTTATTATGGCGCCATCATGCCGGTAGGTGTAGGCCTGCAGATTAATATTTTTAATGATACTTTTATCATGATTGATTCGCAATACCGGCTGAAAGTAACCGAAAGCACTAACTATCATTTTTTATACAGCATCGGAGTAGTAGGCAACTTAAAATCTTTATAATGTATTGTCTCTACTAGTGCTTTGTTAAGTATAAACTGACGCATTTGCTATCAGCAGTCAGCTATCAGCTGTCAGCAGATCAATGTGTAATAAGTTTCCTCCTGATAGCTGATGGCTGATAACAATTAATACGACATTTTATGCTTGACATGACACTAGTTGCTCTAAGATTAGAGATGTGAAACTTTATTGTTTCAGGGATTATTGTTTATTATTAGTTGTATCCTTGTTTTTTCCTCCGCCAAATAGTCTTTTAAAAAAGCCCCCCCTTTTTTTTTCAATATTTTCTTCAGGTTTTTCGGCTTCCGGCTTAACCTTGGCTTTATCATTTTTCTTATCACCCGTAGCTTCTTTGAGTATATTTTTTTCTTCATTATTTAACTCAGATTCTACAGGCACCTTACTGCTATCCGGCTCGGTAAGGTATTCGTTTGCTTTGCCATTACCCTGGTCAGTACCTTCTGCACCCGGTGGCGGGGTTTGATCAATTATATTCATATAATCAAACATGGCTTCGTTTTTCATGCTTTCAGGCTGAACGAATTTTGCATCTCTTTCAATACCCAATGTTTTATCAGCATATACTTTCTGAAAGAAGTACTCATATATAGGCCTTGCTGCAGCGCCCCCCATACCAGCATTACTTGAAATCTGTATAAACCTGTCATCACAACCAACCCAGGTACCTGCCAGAAGTTGCGGACTGTACCCAAAAAACCACGCATCCGCATTATCATTGGTTGTGCCCGTTTTACCACCCATTTCAGTGGCTCCAAGCCGGGAACGCAAACCTGCTGCAGTTCCTATATCAACTACTCCCTGCATCATTTTAACCATAGTATAAGCAGAGGCTTCACTAACAACCTGGTTCATTTGTGTTGAAAAGCTTTCAAGCACATTGCCATTTTTATCTTCGATCCGCGAAATATAAACAGGCCTGGTGCTATACCCGCTATTAGGAAACATTGAATAACCCCAAAGCATTTCATATAAAGAAAGGTCGCAGGAGCCAAGGGCGATGGAAGGATAAGGTTCTACCTTTGTTTGGATGTTAACACGTTTTAAGAAATCTACAAAACGCTTGGGTGTTACCTGCTTCATAAGATAAGCAGCCACTTCATTTACTGACCAGGTAAGGCCGCTTGCCATAGTCCGTGTACCTGTTTTGCCCCGGTTTTCTTTTGGCACCCATCCAAACCCTTGAAAATACTGCGATGTAGCTTCGCATTGCGTTTCAGGAGTAAATCCATCTTCAATTGCCTGGCAATATAAAAAAGGTTTTATAGAAGAACCTACCTGGCGTTTGGTATTAAGATTAGCATGATCAAATTTGTAATTCTTGAAGTCTATTCCACCAACCCAGGCTTTTACATCTCCGCTTACCGGGTCCATCACCATAAAAGCAGTTTGCATCATCTGGTGATGGTATTTTATAGAATCCATTGGAGTCATAATAGTGTCCTTCTGCCTGGTTGAATTCCAGGCAAATACTTTCATCGGTACTTTTTTGTAAAATGTTTGCCTGATCTCCTGATCCGTTAAACCTTCTTCTTTTAAGTTCTTCCAGCGATCGCTCACTTTCATGGCGGCTTCCAGCTTATTTTCATGGCCCTTCCAAACATTACCATTTTTTACGCTATTCTGCGCACTTAATATTTTTTGAAGAACCGGCATATGCCTGGCAACAGCTTCTTCAGCATATATCTGCATCCGTGGATTAATAGTGGTATAAATTTTAAGTCCGTCTTCATACAAATTGTACGGCTCACCTGTTGTAGGATTTTTGTGGGCTTTGCACCATTTCTTTATATCTTCCCTGACTATTTCGCGGAAATAAGGAGCCAGGCCGGAATTCTCATCCAGTTTTTTATAGTTCAGCTTTATCAGTTTGCTTTTAAGTTCGGATGCTTCAGCTTCGGCAAGATATCCGTTTTTTACCATCTGATTGATTACCGTATTACGCCTGTCGAATGCTGCTTTTGGATTAATGCGTGGATTATAAATAGAATTCCCTTTTAATATTCCTACCAGAACGGCTGCTTCTTCAATATTAAGGCGATCAGGCTCTTTGGAAAAAAAAGTACGTGAAGCATTCCTGATGCCGTAAACATTATCACCAAAAGGAACTGCGTTTAAATATAAAGCGATGATTTCTTCTTTTGTAAAATTTCGCTCCAGCTTAATGGCAATAATCCACTCTTTAAACTTTTCAATAATACGTAATATTATGTTTTTTGAGCCCTGCTCCAGCAATGCCTTAGCAAGTTGCTGCGTAATAGTGCTACCACCACCATCTTGTCCTAAAAAAACAATAGCTCCAATTAATCTCTTTGCATCAATGCCTGAATGGCTATAGAATGTGTGATCTTCAGTAGCAATCAAGGCATTAATTACGTGTTTGGAAATGTCTTTATATGCTACAATACTCCTGTTTCCCTTTTCTTTATAGTATTTACCCAGCAGCGTACCATCAACGGCTACCACTTCGGAGGCTTCTATAATGGAAGGATTTTCAAGCTGGGTTAAGGATGGCATCTTACCAAAAACTCCCAGGTTAATAAGAATAATGAAAAGAAGAAAAGCGCCTGCGCCACCTAAAAAAATTTTCCAGAAGATAGCATTATAGGGTGAGCCAGGCTTTGATGTGGATTTTTTCATAAAGAAAAACGATAAGGTTAAAAAGTACGGATAATGACTTACAAAAACTATACTCGAAAATAGTGATGTAAATAAAGAAATCCTAATATTGATTTGATAGTTGCACGGCCTACGTTTTTTGAACCACAGAGGCAGGGTGTCACAGAGGAACACAGTAATTTGTTTTTAATGAGAGCCGTTTTCCCCCGTGTCACCCTGCCTTATATATTTGTTTTTGAGTTTTTCTTTTTCTAAAATTATAGATTTACTTAATATTTTTTCTCAATTAATCAGTTCAACTTTGTTGTAAGGAGGGGAGCGTCCGTGGTTCAAAAAAAATTAAAACTTACCAGGATATAATTCTTTCAGAAATTTTCTGTAAGAAATTACATCTTTTGTGTTCTTTAGTATATCAAGATTAGAGGCTGAAATAAGTAAGAAGAAATATTTCTGTGCAGTCAGCCAGGGAATAATTTCGGTTTGAGTAAGCTTTTGAGTTTTTTCAACATAACTCATCGCTGCAGAAGCATTTTCGAAGTTATTTATAAGAAGTAGTTTTGTATCATCCGTTAAAGAAAAAGAAGTAGTAGTAATACTTTTTTCCGGGTAACTTTCCCGGTGGTACCTGCTAAAAGCATTTCTTGCTTCAGTGGCATACACCGGATCAACCTTATCTAACACCAGCACCACATAATGCGCTTCAGCAGGTTTGTTAGAGTAGACCAGACTGGTAACTACAGGTTTCTTCTCCGCCTGAGCAGTATCAGCTTTAGCAGCCTTTTTCTTAGCCAGTTCCTGCTTTGCAACAGAGTCAGTTAGTCTTTTTGATTCGAGATCTTTGGCTTTTTTATTAGCCAGTTCTTGTTTTGCAATGGAGTCAGTCAATCTTTTTGTTAGAATGGCCTGCGCTTTTTTATCAGCCAGTTCTTTTTGGGCCAGTTCTTTATCAGCCAGTTCTTTAGCCTTTTTGTCTTTGGCTACTTTATCAGCTGCTTCTTTTTCTGCCAGAGCCAAAGCTTTTTTATCTTTTGCTTCTTTATCAAGCCTTTCTTTTTCAGCCAGGTTTGTAGCTTTTTTTTCATTAGCCGCTATTTCGGCCTGCTCTTTCTTGGCAAGTAACTCTTTTGCTGCTATATCGGCAGCCTGCTTTTTCATCTCAAGTTCTTTGGCAGCTATGGCAGAATCTAATCTCTTTTTTTCAAAACTTTCTTTTGCTGCTTTTGCAGCAAGGTCTTTCTGAGCCTGAAGTTCAACTGTAGCTTTCTCGGCTTGTTCTTTCTTTTCTTTAAGTAGCTTGGCAGCAAGTTCAGCCTGTTCTTTCTTCACCTGCAATTCTTTAGCAGCCTTTAATTCAGCTTCTTTTCTTTTAACTTCCAGTGCTGCCGCCAGCTTTGCTTCCTCTTCTTTTTTAACTTTCAAAGCCGCAGCTTCCCTTTCCTCTCTTTCTTGTTTTTCTTTTAGCTCTTTGGCAGCTTTTGCGTCAGCCAGTTCTTTCTGTGCTTTTAAAGCCGCTGCCAGTTTTTCAGCTTCCTTAATTTTTGCGCTGTCTACTTTTGCAGGTATTACCGTACCCTGAACTAAAACAGGTTTGTCATCGGCCAGTTTTGCAACACTCTCTTCTAACTTTTTAAGATCCAGATTGGTTAGGTAGGCTTCAATTTCTTTACGACGGCTCAATACTTCAAGCATTGTAACCGTTTTATTATAGATAGGAGTTGTAGGGAATATCTGTAAAATATTGCCCAATATATTTTTTGCAACGCTATCTTTTTGCTGTTTAATATAATATACGGCTTCAATATATAACAACTGAGGCGTCCAGTAACTCTTTCCGTAAATGCTGTCAGCCAGTTTCTTACGCTTAATGGCTTCATTAAAATTCCCTTCAATAAATAAATTATAAATTCCTTCGTATTGAACAGTTGCTTTAGTTTTTAAAATACTATCCGGTGATTGTGCAATACTGGTAATACTTAGCATGCCTGAAAATTTTCCATTCGGAAATTTAGAAGCCAGCATTTGCTTTACTTTAACCTGGTTAGCAGGATCTCCTGTTTTTTTATAACAATAATAGAGGTTGAACCAAGCCTCTTCTGCATGAAGGGTAGCAGGAAAATCAGTCAGTAGTTTTTCAAAAGCACCTATAGCAGAAGCATAATCTTCCAATCCGTTCATATAGGCTTTGCCTACTTCAAACAAAGAAGTTTCTATAGAGTCATGAGAGATTTTTTGTTTTTCGGGAGTAAGAGGCAGATTGTTTTGGAGACCCTCGAAACTAATGTCCATTGGCAGTGCGGCAGCTACGTCCGATGTCTTAACAAATCCTTTTCCCTTAGGTGTTTGTGCAATTTGAGCGTTTGGTGTGGCGGATGCGCGTCTCCAGTTGTCTGAGTTAGGCCTGTTTCCCCATTTGGCTTTAAAATCTCCCAGGCCCTTACTTTTTAAAGATGCATTAGAAAAATACCATTCACCTTTGGTTGTATTAGTGCCAAAAAGATCCGGTGCATTATTATTGGCAAAGTTGCCTTTTGGGATTATACCTGCATCATCTTCATTAATTCCCTGTTGCTTGCGTAAAGTTTTGACTAGCTTTTTAATAAATGCCTCTCTTTCAGCAACCGGCATAGCTGCTATTCGTTGCAGGCTATCCTGCCTTTGCAAGACATTAGTTTGATTCACTATTTTTTCCAGTGCTTGCTTTCTTGCTGTAAAATTTTTAACTGCTGATGCAAGAACTGTTTGAACATCTACGCTATCATAAAAATTTTTGGCTTCTGTATATTGCTTTTGCTTAAAAGTAAGGTCACCTAAAGCCAAGAACGAACGATTTTTTTGTGCAATGTTGTTAGTGCTTGTCTTAACGCTCTTAAGCAACAATAGCTTTGCAGCTTCCGGATTGTTATGTTCAATTTCTATAACAGCCGCAGTATAATAAATAATATCGCGATAAGAAAGGTACCTGTCTTTTTTGGCCATTTTTACCAGGGCGTCTACTGCTTCCCGGATTTCTTTTTCACTGCCGTTTTTATTTTGACGGATAGCATTCAGGCGCGCATAAACTTCAAGCACAGGATTGATAGTATGCTGAATAGCTTTGTCATAAAATTTTTCCGCCAGGTTGTGTTTACCGGATCTTTCATACAACTGAGCGATAAGATATTCCCATCTCGCCTGCTCCTGATTACCATCAGCGTTATCAAGAGCTTTCTCCAGGTGTACTGCAGCACTATCGTAAGCAAGTTGCTTGTAATACCATAAAGCCTGAACTTCTTCAAGGTCTGTATTTAAGCGTGAAGGGAATAACGGGTCATGCTTTAAAGTTTCAATCATGCCGGAAGCTTCTGCAAGTTCATCTTTTGCGAGATAAGTTTTAATCTGCCATATAAGTGATTCGTTACGGCTTGGCGCCTCACTAAATGCTTTATTAATAATATTACGGTTCTCTTTTGTAGAGATGGAAAAAGCATTACTACCTTCGTTTTGATTACTGCCTATTACTTTATCATACCCATCTTTTTCCTTTGGTGAAAAAGTATAATTAATGAATTGAAAGGTCAAATAAGCAGAATCCGGATCATTCCTCAGATAGTATGCTTTTCCTATCAGAAGGTACAGGTTGTCAATCCAGTCATTACGAAGGTCATGAATTAAGACTCCGGCAGTTGATTTATATATAACAGAATCAAGATCCGTTTTAAAAGTGGCAGTTCCCTGTAGTGAATAACTATAAAATGGAAGTAATTCAGTATAATCGTCTTTTTGCGAGGTTTTAGCGCGCGCTACAATTTCATTAAGCTTGTTATTAGCGTTAAAATAATAATTATAATGCGTGAAAGTATTTTGAAGGAACCGGCGGGGCACAGTAAATTTCTTGTTCCCTGTTTTCTCTGAAGCAAGTGTTTTATTTTCGAATTTAGGAGGCTTTTTTAAATCGAAACTAAAACCAGGCTGACCTATGACAACGGAATGAACAAAAAGAAAGGATAATATGATAATGATAAGAATTCTCTTCAAATCTCTGTTTTTATCTGGCGCAATCTAAACTCTTTTTAACTGTTTTTCTTCAATTTTATTGTGCACTTTTGGCTTAATAGTTTTCAACAATCGAAGCCTGAGAGCGGCTAAGTTGTACCTTTAAAATAATACGATATTTCATTATGACTAAACTGGATACTAACACTACCCTGAAAAGACTAAGAAACCGCTACAGGCTATTAGTTATGAACGATGACACTTACGAGGAAGTAGTAACTTTTAAACTATCCAGGTTAAGTGTTTATGTAGTTTTGAGTACCATTTTCGTTTTACTGACCGGGTTAACTGTAGCATTAATTGTGTTTACACCTATAAAATTGTACATTCCGGGGTATGGGGATACAGCTAATACGAAACAATTAAGGGAATTAAAAATAAGAACAGATTCACTGCAGCAGGCCATGCATTATAAAGATCAGTACATACTTAACCTGAAGAATGTGCTCCAGGGCGATGCTGCCGTTAAATTGGATACTATGTCATTAAATATTCCAGTTCCTGAAAAGATCGATGAATAGGTATGAGTATGAAATATGAGGTATGAGGTAGCTGACAGCTTAACGCTGTCATCAGGTATGAGGTATGAAATTAGCCATCTAAGTTATAAAACAATAATTAATAAACCCAATAAACACCTGATCATGATACGCAATACAGCAAGTTTTTACCTCATACCTGATGACAGCGTTAAGCTGTCAGCTACCTCAAACCTCAAACCTCAAACCTCAAACCTGATGACAGCGTTAAGCTGTCAGCTACCTCAATGATGAAGTATGCCGGAATGGCCACACAGTTCCTGGTGAGTATCGGGTTATCGGTTTACATCGGGTTTAAGGCAGACAGATGGCTGCATATTTCTTTTCCCGTATTGGTTTGGACTATACCTTTGCTGGTAATTATTTTTACAATATATAAGCTGATAAAAGAAACCAGCAGCAGAAAATGAGTGATCAAAAAAAAGCCGGCATTTTAAAAATATTTCTTCCTATACTTATCGTATTCCTCTTGGTTAATGTATTTCCGGTTGTTTTTTCTAAAATATTAGATAGGTTTCACATAGATCAGGGTGTAGTTATAATCGGTAACCTTATCTTGTTTGGAGTAACAGTGCTTTCTTTCCTTTTGTATCAAAAGGCAATGATAGCGGGCAATACTCAGAACTTTATTAAAAATGTTTATGGAGGAATGTTTCTTAAGTTTTTTGTTTGCATCATTGCGGCCTTTATTTATATATTCAATGCCAGGTCGGCGGTTAACAAAACAGGAGTGTTCATTCTCATGTTCCTGTACCTTGTTTATACTTTCCTGGAGATATCAATACTTATGAAAAACAATAAGCATAGAAGAAATGCCTAAACGTGAAGCTCCTCTTTCTTCGCTTGGGGAGTATATTCCTGCAGAATCTTCCTCATTGGTATATGAGTATTTAAAGCAGTATAAAGTTCACCTGACAATTACTAAAGGCCGGAAAACAATATTGGGAGATTACCGCCATGCTATAGGTTCGAAAAATCACCGGATTAGTATTAATGGTAATCTTAACACTTATTCGTTCCTTATAACACTAATTCATGAGTTGGCACACCTGCTTACATTTTTACAATATGGTAATCACGTATTAGCTCACGGAAAAGAATGGAAATATATTTATAAAGAAATGTTGGTCAGATTTCTTATGCTTAAGATTTTTCCTCCAGATATACAATACGCGCTGGAACGTTCTTTGCATAACTTACCCGCAAGCAGTTGCGCAGATGAAGGATTAATGAGGGTTTTACAAAAATACGATACAAAAAAAAGTGGATTAGTGATGATTGAACAACTTAAGGAAGGTTTATTGTTTGAGATTGATGAAGGGAAGGTTTTTAAAAAAGGGAAACAACTTAGGAAAAGATTTCAATGTGTGGAAATTAAAACCGGCAGGGTGTATTTATTTAGTCCTGTTTATGAAGTAAAGGCTGTGTTAACAAATATTTAAGGACTACTTATGCAGCCTTTTTTGTTAACGGATTGACTTGCTAGTATCATATAAGATGGGATTTAATCAATCATTAAATATTTAAAATTTTTTACCATGAAAAGAATTTCATTAAGCTTACTGGTTTTTTTGTTTTTAGGATTTGCCGCTACCGCTCAAACAGAAAAAGGAAATTGGTTGGTTGGAGGCACTTTGGGTCTTAATACCTCCAAAAATAATACGAACATTAATTTTTCTCCTGCAGCCGGTTATTTCTTTCTTCATAATTTTGCTGCTGGAGCGGCATTAAATTTAGGCTATTCAAAAATAGCATTTAACAAAGTCTCTACCTTCGGTATCGGACCCTTTGCGCGTTATTATTTTGGAACGATGAACATCCGGCCTTTTGGTGATGCAGAATTAAGCTTTGATTCACAAAAAAGTAAAACGACCTCATCTTCTTCTTCTACTACAGTTGCTAGCACAGTTAATAGTACCAGCGTTTTCTTTGGAGCAGGTCTTGCTGGGTTTATTAATCGGAATGTTGCAATTGAAGGTTTGGCAGGGTATAGCCATACAAGCACAAACTTTACTGGTAGTGCTAATACTGGGGGCTTTAATCTTCGGGTAGGTTTCCAGGTTTATCTTTCCAACTCACAGGTACAGGACCTTAAAGGAGGCAAATTATAATCAAATTTAATTACAACTTTAAAGCTCCATAATGGAGCTTTAAAGTTCTTTTACCATCCATATGTCGCAGCCGAAATGGCCTGTATTACCCATTGGACCATCAAGATTACTGAATCCAAATTTTTTATATACGCTTACTGCTTTTTCAAGTTCCGGAAACGTTTCCAGGTATACTTTTTTATATCCGGTTGATGTTGCAAACCCAAGGCACTTGTTTATAAGTTCTCTTCCAAGTCCTAAACCTCTGGCTTCTTTTTTTAAATACATTTTTACCAGTTCGCAAACATCTTCTGGTAAACCATCTGATGGATATATACCAGCTCCGCCAATTAGTTCTTCATTTTTTTCTGCTATAAAATATACAGATCTTTTCTTTTGAAATAATTCATACAGATGATCGGTTGATTTATCAAAATATACTGTGCCAGGTTTGTTGACGCCAAATTCTGTAAGAGATGTACGGACAATGTTTGCTATCGCAGGATTGTCCGATAGTTGGATTGTTCGTAGTAATATTTGATTCATGATTTGAGATTAGCAATCAGCCGTCAGCTATCAGCCTTTAAAATAACAAAGCATTTACCGGCTTTTAAGAGTACAGATTTAAAATTTATTAAAGAATAGTATTGTCTTTATGAACGTTGATAATCTGTGTTTAGAAGCCTGACTGCTGACTGCTGACTGCTGACTGCTGATAGCTGATAGCTGACTGCTGATAGCTAAAAGCTTCCTACTTCTCAAAGAAACATAATGTACCACCAACCCATTCCTTATCTTTATTATAACGCACGCCGATCATTTTTCCTTTACTTAAACGACCGAGGTTATTTGCAGGCACAGGCCTTGCTGACCCATCTTTCCAGAAATAAAAAAGTCTGATCTCAGCTTTTGCAGGTATGTCGGGTGTTTTAATAACATCAGCATATTTTACCTTTCGTTGTAAGATCCAGTTAGCAGGATCTGTTATATTGTTAATGTCGTTTATACTAACGTCTATGACTACCCCTTGTCCGGCGTAAGAGAATAATGGTTTTAACACGTAGTTTTCAAGATCAGCAGGGATCTGTTCTATTTCATTAAGGAAGAAGGTTGCCGGAACATATTTATGCCTGATGTATGGCAATGTGTATTTGCTGATCCGGTAAAACCAGTTAGGATGGGGTACCCATTCAACGTCAAGCGTTTCAAACATCAATTTTCCTTTTTCCTGTACTTCCTCAGTTTGTTGTTGCAGGTCGTCAAAAATTATGCGGTTGTAGATTCTTTTAATAAGTATTTTTTTGTCTTCGTTTATATAATACAATTTATCGTCTTCCTTAATTAGTTCTGTAATACATACCGGTTTAATGTGGAGGTAATCTTCGGTACAATAAAAATCAATCCTGGTTTTTTGTTTATGTGGAAATATTTCAAGTAATATTACTTCTTCGGTTTTGTGATCGCCTATAATAATATCCTTTAGTAATTGGAGGTAAGTTTCTTTATCATAGCCGCCGAGATAGCAATCAAAGTCTACAGGTATATTTAAATTTTCACGGGCCACTTCAGGCATAAATGCCTGGAAGGCAAATATGGTTGGGAAACCCTGCATTTCTATAAGCTGGGGCTCTAATGTTCCATATTCATTTTCACAGACACCGAAATCGAATGCAATAAAATGCGAATGATCATTTTCGCCAGGAACGTTAACTGATGGGGGAATTGAATTCTTTGTAAGTTCCTTAAATTTTGGATCAGTGATTACATCAACAATATTTTCGCAGGCATCCAACATTTTTTGAGTAAAATCTTTTGGCACAAAAACCGGTGTTTCTGCTATACGAAAGTCAATAGTTCCCGGATGCAGTCGATTCAATCCGCTTAGATATGCGTTATATTTTTCTTCAGTAAATTCCTTGTTGTATGCTTCGCGTATAGATGGAATCATGTGCTAATAGTTTATACGTGGAAGTTACAGAATGAATTTGTTGCAGCCAAACCAGGTATGAGGTATCAGGTATCAGGTATGAGGTATGAGGTAAACCCTGAAGGGGTGATATTTTTGCTTCTATAAAAGAATAATGCCACCCTTTCAGGGTTCTGTTCAACTTGATAATTTTTCTATAATCATGTCACCCCGCAGGGTTTTCCTCATACCTCATACCTCATACCTGATATTTTGCTATGCCGCCACCATTTCGCCCAGGGCTAAATCAAGAAAGTTCGGGATGACATGTGAATAGGTCCACCGAATTTTATCAGGATCATTAAGATGTGTGATCATGCTATGCCATTTAGCTTCTCCATGTTCTGCAATAACAGTTTGTTTTTTATCTTCTCTTTGCAGGTACATACTCATGCCCGTTGCATCGGCTTCAGGATGAAACTGGGTGCCGATCATATAATTATTATAACGAATAGCCATAATAGCTCTTTCATAAGGAACATGCGGACGTTCTTTTTCCTGCGCCAAAATGCTTGCCCCCATTTCAAGAAGCACCTGGTGATTGGGTTTAATTACCTGGTAATCCCGGCTATCAACTGAATAAAAAGGCTCCCTTAATCCATCAAAAACAGGTTCGTATGCTGCATCAGGTAAACTATGAATAGGAAAAACACCAAAAGCCGTTGATTTCCTTTTACAAACAGTGGCCACATTAAAATACCTGCAAGCAAGCTGATACGAATGGCAGATAAAAAAAACATGTTTTTTCTGAAAGTTTCCTTCATCCTTATTCCAATCTTCCACCTGTCTTAGCCATTGAAAATAATAATTTTCCCATTCGTTTTCTTCCGCAGGAAGAGGACTGCCCGGCCCACCACTGGATATATAAACATCATATGAAAGATCAGGTAACTGGTTAAGAAGTCTCACATCAAACTCATCTACCTCAAGCACAATGTTATTTGCATCACTATATTCTTTGAGTATATTTCTCAGGCAGCGCATTCCCTGGTTAGCTACGCCTTCATAAAGGTCGAGAATGGCCACCTTGCAGTATTTTTTATCAGTACTAAACATGAGTGCAAAACTACAATTTTATAGGAAATTTCCTAGACCAAACGTTTAAACCTATAAGGTTTTAAAAACCTTATAGGTTTGCCAGGACAGGTTGCCTGATAGCTACTTCATAAATTGTTCAGGATGTTTTTTATTATAATCAGTTGCATCCTGGTAGGCTTTAGCAGCAGACAGTATTGTAGCTTCATCGTATAGGTTACCGATGAGGGTTATGCTTTCAGGTATGCCGGTTTGTGAAAAACCAACGGGCATACACACTACAGGGTAACCGGTTAAATTGGTAATGGCAAGCTGTCTGCCTGCAAAGGTTGGTACTATCAACACATCATAGTTTTTCATAAAATCATAAAATCCGGTAATAAGCGCATAACGGTGCCGGTTGGCATTTATATATTCCACTGCAGGAATAAAACGGGATGCGCGAAATGAATTCGGCCAGTCATTCTTTTTTTGAGCTGTTAACAAATCATCCTGGTTACTCCTGGTCAGGTCATCGAATGCGGCGGCAGATTCAGCATTGAGGATAGGGGTAATAATATTAACCGGATATAAAATTGAATCGGGAAAATTGATCTCCTGCAAGTCGGAACCCAATGTTTTGAATATGTCTAGCACTTTTCTCTGAACAGCTGTTTGCGGAAGGTTTCGGAAAAAATTACCTGCATAAGCAATTCGTAATTTTTTCCAGTTTGTTTGTCCTGTATAATTGAAAGAGCGATTTACAGCGCTGGCATCCTTACCATCGGTGCCTTTAAGATAATAAAAAACAATAGCGGCATCTTCAGCACTCCTGCAAATAGGACCAAGTTTATCAAGGCTCCAGCTTAACACCATGGCGCCGCTGCGGCTGACCGATCCGAAAGTAGGACGTAAACCAGTTGCACCACAGGCGTTTGAGGGAGAAACGATTGATCCAAGTGTTTCTGTGCCTATGGCAAAAGGTAATAACCCTGCTGTGGTTGCTGAAGCAGATCCGGCTGATGAGCCGCTTGAACCGAATTTAGTATTCCAGGGATTTCTTGTCATTCCGCCAAACCACAAATCACCCAGGGCCAGGGAGCCCATTGAAAGTTTCGCGCATAATACGGCGCCGGCTTTATGCAATTGGGTATATGCAAAAGCATCTTCATCCAATACCTGATCTTTATAAGGAGCTGCGCCCCAGGTAGTGTGCGTTCCTTTTACTGAAAAAAGATCTTTTAATCCATAAGGTACTCCATGAAGCGGACCGTGATAGATACCTTTCTTCAAGTCATCATCAGCCTGTTGTGCTTCTCTCATTGCAATGTCTTCAGTTAAGCTGACAACACAATGTAAAGTATCACCCCATTTCTTTAATCTTTCCAGAAAGAATTTTGTAAGCGCTACCGAAGTGATCTTTTTATTTTTTATGAGAGATGCCAGTTGAGAGATAGAATAAAAAGCAAGCTCATTGATATTTGCCGGCACTATAACAGCAGTAGGGATCTTGAAAGTAACCGGTAATTGCTTAGTGGGAATATTAAAACCGATGGGTGCAGGATTAAAAGCCAAAGGATTGGGCTGACTGTTTACAAGATTGAGGCGGTGCATTCTTTCATACAGGTTTTCACTTTGTCTCAGCCTGTCGATCATGGAATCTTTTTCGGCTGCAGTAAAATTCAGGCCAATAAGGCGAGATGCAATAGTGATAGCGGAGGTGTCAATGGTTTGGGCCCCAGCGCAACCAAACCGGCAACAAATGATAAGAGATATAATGAGTTTATTTTTCATGAGTAAATTGTTATTTTTTTATTATAAAGATTACTAAATAATAATGATTAACTCCCAGCCGGATCAATAGAATTTATATTCGGAAAGAATTGTTAAGTTGAACCAGCAACGTTAAGTAAGATGATTGAATACCCTGTGAAACCAGGAACTATATGGCTTGTGCGAAATTAACAGATTTACGTATAGGATAATCTTATAGATATAAATAATTATAAAAGAAAACACAATGATGCCTTCTAATAAAATGAGACTTCCTAATATTAGTAAGATGATTTAAAAGTTTCGGCTCTGCTTTCAAGGTGTCCTTAACTTCGAGTCTTGAATACGATCTTCTCTCATTTAAAATTCCGAAGTTTTGTAAACTTCGGAAGTCAGCGTCTTCGCTTGCTATTATATTACGTACCTTAAGGTTAGGATGCTAATATATTTATCGCATATACATAATAGTAGTTCCCGAAGCAAAGGAACAATCAGGAATCCCTCCCGGGTTATCTTATTGTTTTTAACGATTACTTGTTTGATGTCATTGCAGCTTTACGCTGGTATTATACGGATTGAAATCAGCAGCGATGAATCGCCGGCCTTTGGCGGAAAAGTTTTTGGTAAGATAGGAATGTATGAAAAACTCCGGGGTAAGGCTTTTGGTGAGGTAGATCCCAATAATCCACACAATGCTGTTATTACCGACATAGCGCTTGCACCCCGCAATGCTAAAGGAATGGTTGAATACTCAATGGATATTTATATATTAAGACCTGTAAATTCAGGTAATGGCAATCATAAACTTTTTTTTGAAGTAAATAACCGGGGCGCTAAACTATTTGGTGGATTTAATAACAGCAGAGGTGGAAATAATCCCACCACTGCGGCCGATGCAGGTGAAGGGTTTCTTATGAACCAGGGATATTCAATAGCCTGGTGTGGCTGGGATATCTCTGCGACCGCAGACAATAATAACCTTACCATTACTGTTCCGGTCGCTAAAAATCCGGATGGATCTTCTATTACAGGACCTTCTTATGAATATATAGAATTCGACAGTCCGGCTGCAACAATTTATTCACTCGCTTATCCCGCAGCTTCTTTAAATAAGAAGGAAGCTACCCTTACTATGCGGTATAAATTGGAAGATGCTGCCATAGTTATTTCTTCTAATGACTGGGAGTATGCTAACGGCCATGCGATTAAACTATTACCGGCTGGCACTGCTTTTAAACAAAGTGCTATCTATGAATTCAGGTACACCGCGAAAAATCCGCTGGTTGCTGGATTAGGATTAGCAGCAACACGCGATTTCATTTCTTTTTTACGAAATGCGAAGTTTGATAACTCCGGTTATCCCAATCCGTTAGCAGAAGCCATCCGGTTTACATTCAGCTTTACTGTTTCTCAACCTGCGCGTTACCTTAATGATTTTCAAACGCTCGGTTTCAATGAAGATGAGCAGGGAAGGAGGGTTATTGATGGAATGGAAAACTGGCTGGGCGGAGGAAGCGGTGTAGCTATTAATTACAGGTTTGCCCAACCGGGTAGGACAGAGCGCAACCGGCAAAATCATTTATATCCTGAAGCTATTTTCCCATTTGCTTATCCTGTGATGAAAGATTTATTTACCGGTAAAATTGGCGGCCGTAATGAGAAATGTTCCATAAGCAATACCTGTCCTAAAGTTTTTGAGATCAACTCGGCGAATGAATACTGGGTTAAAACCGCATCTTTACTACACTCGGATCTTAAGGGTAATGATATTCCTGATCCGCCGAATGTAAGGTTTTTTTTAGTAGCCGGGGCGCAGCATGGTACAGGCAATGCTGCAAACAGGGGAGTATGCCAGCAATTTCAGAATCCTGTAAATGCAGAACCTTTATTAAGGGCTTTGTTTATTGCATTAGATCAATGGGTCACCAAAGGAGTTGAACCTCCTGAGAGTAATGTTCCGCGCCGGTCTGAGGGAACGGTGGTAATGGCAGTTCAGAAAAAAGGTTCTGCGACAGGGATCGTTCCGCAAAAAGCGCTGGGATGGCCTGACATTCCAGGTGTTGTTTACAATGGTTTGATCACTACAAGATATTACTTAGATTTTGGAACTTTGGTAAGCAAAGGAATTATTTTAAAGTATACTGATAATATTTCAGACAGGCCTGTATATCCAAACTTCGTTTCAAAAGTAGATTCAGATGGGAATGAAGTTGCAGGTATCAGGTTACCAACGGTTGCTGTTCCTATTGCAACTACAACAGGATGGGCATTGAGAAGGGAAGGCTTTGGTGAGAATGATGGATGTGAAGGAGCCGGGCAGTTTATTCCATTTAAGTCAACAAAAAGTGAAAGGCTAGCGATTGGTGATCCAAGATTATCTCTTGAAGAAAGATATCATACGCATGAAGGTTATGTAAAAGCAGTTGCTGCTTTAGTAAGTAAACTTGTTACGGAACGTTTGCTGCTTGGGGAAGATGCAAGCAAGTATAATGAAGCTGCTGAAGCGGGTGATGTTTTACGTTAGGGAGGTTGCAATTAGTGTGTAGTATTTTTTTTAACACAGAGAACAGCCAAAGGAGGAAACACGGAGAGCGCAGAGGGTTTCCTTTGCGCTCTCTGTGTTTCTTCCTCCGGCTGTTCTCTGTGTTAAAAAAAGTATTAGAGCAGCTACAGTCCACTTAAAAACTGCCCATGAATATAATCCACCACTTTTGTCAAATCATTTGTTTCTCCAAAAACTTTTAACTGCCGGTCGGCGCCGGTACCACGTTCAAGAATTTTTGATACTATAGGGAGTGCATCACGGCTGCCTAAATGGTCTACTACGTCATCAACAAATTCCAGCAGCTCATATATTAACACGCGGGTGTTTACCTCCGCTTCAATACCGAAGTCAATAAGAGTTCCATCAAGTCCATATCGTCCTGCGCGCCATTTATTTTCGTTTATTAGTGCCCGTTGGTATATCATGTAGTTCATGTTCCTGGAGCGCAGTTTATACAGCTTCGCGCATACACCCTGGAACAATGCTGCGATAGCAATAGTTTCTTCAATAGTCATTGGTACATCGCAGATTCTGAATTCAACAGTATTAAAAAAAGGATGCACGCGAAGGTCCCACCATATTTTTTTTGCGTTATCAATACAATTCGTTTTAATCAGCAGGTTTACATAACGATCATAGGCTTCAATACTTTCAAAGTAATCGGGTATGCCTGTACGTGGAAATTTATCAAAAACTTTTGTGCGATAAGATTTATAGCCTGTTTTCCTTCCTTCCCAGAAAGGCGAATTAGTGCTAAGTGCGTAAATATGCGGAAGAAAATAACGCGCCGAGTTGGCAATATGAATTGCCATATCCCGGTCTTTCATTCCCACATGTACATGTAACCCGAAAATGAGATTACTACGTGCAGCTTCCTGCAATTCATCTACAATTTGGTTGTAACGCGCATGATCGGTAATAAGCTGACTTTCCCAGGGACTGAAAGGATGTGTTCCGGAAGCGCCTACCCAAAATCCGAGAGAACCAGCGATATCTGAAACGGTTTTACGAAGCAGGCTTACATCTTTGAATGCTGCTGCTACATCAACACAAATATCAGTGCCCACTTCCACTACGGCCTGGTGCATTTCAGCTTTCACTTTATCTTTTATCACCTTATGTCCTTCCTGAACAATTTTTTGTTCGTGGCTTTTTAATTCCCTTGATTGAGGATCCACCACCATGTACTCTTCTTCTATACCCAGCGTAAAGTGTTTGTAACTTAAATTACCCATAGTGCTAATTATTAATGGTTAGTTGTTAATTGTTAACGGTTAATTGTTAATAGTTAATTGTTCTTCTTAATAAACGTTAACCGTTACAATTAACCGTTAACAATTAACAACTAACAATTAACCATTAATAAAAAGTTTCCTGCGCAGCGCTTTTCTTAATATATTTTCCCCAGGTCAGGTTGTCCTTGCCGGGATCCTGTTCCTGCGCTCTTTCAATAGCATAAGCAGCCGCCATTTCCACAACCCAGTCAAAGTTATCTTGTCCTACACTCTTAATTTCCGCATCAGGCGCGGGATTACAAAAGTCAATGGCATAGGGTACGCCATCACGCAAGGCAAGTTCTACTGTATTAAAATCATAACCCAGATAACGATTGATCCGTAGAACTATTTCTTCCATTTGTTTATAACGTTCAGGTGAAGGTGAAAAGCCGGCTTCATAACGCAGGTGATGCGGGTTGCGTGGATCATAAGGCATAATCCTTACATGCTTACCGCCTATACTATAGCAACGGTAATATTCATCAAACATAATTTCTTCCTGTAACAGCATTACCAGTTCACCTGTTTCTGCATGCTTGTTGAACAGGTCATCAGCATCATTCACTTTATAAACGTTCTTCCATCCACCGCCTGAAAATGGTTTCATGTAAGCCGGAAAGCCAACATAATTAAAGATACTTTCCCAGTCTAACGGGTATGCAAGGTTGCTGAAAGATTCATCTGAAGTATCCGGAGGAAGGGCACGGGAAGGTAGAATAACAGTTTTAGGAACAGGCACATCAATTTTTGTTGCCAGGCAATTATTGAAAAACTTTTCATCAGCGCTCCACCAGAATGGATTGTTGATAACGGCTGTACCTGTTAACCCGGCATTTTTTAAATAAGCCCGGTAAAATGGAATATCCTGTGAAATACGATCAATAATAACGGCATAACGAGTAGGCTCTCCCTGCATCACTTTATCAATCCTTACTGGCTCAGCAGTAATGCCATCAATATTTTTACTATTCACCCTGTCTATAAATGCCATTGGGAAACTTCTTTCCTTTCCGAAGAGAATGCCAATTTTTTTCATGTTATATTTTTATGTGAATGAAAAATATTTTACAGCCAGTGGTGATCAACTATTAAACGGTAAGTATGAAATATACAGTGCAGATGATTGAGCTCTACTCAGCATTCATTTATATATCCGTTTAACAGTGTTTGCCAAATTTATTTTTAAATGCACACAAAAACAAATCATTATTTATTATGCTTACGGGTAAATGATATTTAATAAGCTGCATTAAATATAGTATTGTTTAAAGATGATGTAATTCAGCTCGTTAGGAATTAATTATTTTATTATTTTTGAAAATATGCAATTAGCCAACAGTAAGGGTATAATAAGGAGAACAATTGACGTTGAATCAGCACTGTTACAAAGAACAGTCAGGGCTGATTGCTTTTTACCGTTACCTGAAAGTGACCATTCTTCTGTTGATCTTTTACTCATTAATGACGGACAAAATATGGAGGAGCTTGGTCTTGGCGAGATGCTGGAAAACCTGATAAGTAATAAAAAAATTTCACCCGTATTATGTGTTGGTATTTATGCAGGGGACCGTATTATGGAATACGGAACGGCCGGTGTACTGGATTACCTGGGACGTGGATATAAAGCAGGAGTATACACCCGGTTTATCATGGAAGAATTGATCCCGTTTATTAAAGTAACATACAATATTAAATCTTTCAAACAAAAATCATTTGCAGGATTTTCACTAGGTGGATTAAGCGCCCTGGATATTGTATGGAATCAACCACATGAATTCAGGATTTCCGGAGTATTCAGCGGGTCATTATGGTGGCGGACTAAAAGCCTGGAGGATGGTTATAATGAAGATACCGATCGTATCATGCACGCGTGCATACGCAATGGCAATTATAAGCGTGGACTGAAATTTTTTTTTCAGACAGGAACCCTTGATGAAACCATGGACCGTAATCATAATGGTATCATTGATTCTATTGATGATACATTAGGTTTGATAAATGAACTGGAAGAAAAAGGATATAATGTTACTAATGATATTATGTACCTGGAATTGCAGGAAGGCAGGCATGATATCGCTACCTGGGCTAAGGCAATGCCGGAATTTTTAATATGGGGATGGGGGGAAAGGTAAGAGGTATTCGACTGACTTAAAAAACAGACGATGACTTCCGAAGTCTTAAAGAGCGATATCTTACACGGAGTGATCAGACTTCGAATGTCTTGAAAGGAAACGCTGCCTCTAAAAGCTTTCATAATTTTTTTGTTTAATAAGATGTCGTAATCAAGACTTTCGAAGTCTGCGTTTGTATTGAAAAATGTTGAAATTCAAGACTCGGAAGTCAGCGTCTGTAGGATGAGATATCGTAATTCAAGACTTTGGAAGTCGGACGTTTCTATTCATGAATGCGCAAGTCAGCGTCTTGCTTTAAAGTTAATAATGATTTTTTAGTAATAAAAAGTGCTGTCCTTGAAAGACAGCACTTTTAGTATTAGAGTATATAAGTTAGTTAAAGCTATATCTGAAGCCGATCTGACCTTGAAATCTGGAACCAAACGTCAGGTTCCAGGGAACCTGCCCGATCGTGTAGTTATATCCCTTAGCTACTAAAGCTGCGGGGAAACCAGGTGTGGTTCTGTTTACGGTAGAGAGGATGCTGTAGGCCTGGTTACCTACGGAAAACTGTCTTCCCCAGTCCTTATTTAGGAGATTCGTAAAATTAAATACATCGAATGTAAATTCTAATGTATGTTTTGTTTCACCGGTCGTGATAAAGAAGTCTTGGGCAAAGCGCATGTCAATTACATGTTGCCAGGGTGTATTGCTACCATTCCTTTCAGTGTAATTTCCCCTTCTTTTGTTAAGATATTTATTGCTGGTAATATATTGTTCAAATGCCGCTGATTGTTGCGCTGCTGTAAAACGAACGGTATTGTCTATGTTAAGGAAATCAACAAATTTAATTTCGCCCGGATTTCTGGGAACATACAGCAAATCATTGCCAAATCGGCCATCACTATTTAGGTCACCGTTAACCAGGTAAGTAAGCTTTGAGCCGGAATTGCCAGAGTAGAAAAATGAAAGAGATGATCTCAGATATTTTGTGTAGTTAAGATTGATAGAAAAAACCCCGACTATGCGGTGTGTTAAGGCATAATTGGTTGTTGCTAAAGGAGGCGTATTCGGATCACCCACTACTTGTACAAACTCCCAGTTCGATAAGGCAGTAGAGCTGGCGCCACTATTTACTTCAGTAGCATCGTTATGATTATATGCAAGTGAGGCATATCCGTTTTTCCATGTCTTAGACAACTGAACTGAGAGGTTATAGCTATATCCTTTACTGGTATTGCTTATAAGTATAGCGTTGGTAATAGCCGGATTAAGCCTTCTGCCACCTGCACTGGTAGATGAAGAATACGCAATCCTTTTATCGAAACCATTATTATAAACCGGATCTGCTACGCCTACCGGGGAAGCCAGGTTTACATCCTTATACAAAATATTATTGATCGTTTTAGAATAGATGCCTTCGAAGGTAGCATTAATATCCCCGGGTAATTTGATGTCTGCAGCCAGGTTAAAACGCGCTACCTGGGGTATTTTAAATTCTTTATCTATAATGTTCACCTCAAAAGTTCTTCCCGCAGTTCCAAGTGCTCCTTGTTTTAAAGGGTCTGGATCAAAACCCTTTCCCCCGTTAACTTCGTTAGCAGGTGTAGCGGGATTATCGCTAACGCTAAGTGTATTCAGCAATAAACCAGTATTTGAAAACTGGTTTGAAATCCATACAAATGGTACGCGGCCTGTAAAAATACCTACTCCACCTCTTACAATCATACTTCTATCTGCTTTTACATCGTAGTTAAAGCCAACTCTTGGAGACCATAATAATTGTTTGTTTGGAATATTTGAGGTTGAATAATTACCTTTAAAAGTTGAGTCTACAATTTTATTGAATGATGGTTTATCACCAACCACAGGCACATCTACTCTAATACCTGCCGTTAACCTGAATTGGGGATTGACTTGTATTTCATCCTGTGCATAAAAACCCAGCTGGGCTGCTTTAAATTCAGCAGAAGGTTTTGCATTTCCGGGAATATTGGAATAAGTGACCTGAACCTGCCGGGGATTATTTGCATAAAACTGGGTCAAATCTGCAAATGACCATCTTCCATTATAGTTATTTATAAACAGGTTCCGGAATTGAAAGAATTCATTGTGTGTTCCGATGGTAAAAGTGTTCTTGCCTTTAAAAATTTTTAAATTATCTGTAACCTCGAAAATATTCTGGTCCAGTTCATTGGCAACAGAGCTCCTTTCAGATCCTAATTGAATGCCGTTATTTACTGTTCCTTTTGATATTTCTATAAAAGGAAATAAGGAACCATATGTAGTTCGATAATCCCTTATCTTTTGTAAGCTAACAATTAAATTATTAGAGTAATTATTGCTGAATCTGCTTCTTAATTCCGCAACAGTGGTGTTTTGTTTGTTATTGAACCGGTATGCATTATTTCCAAAACGGAATAGAGTTGATGAACGTGAAATGTTGTCGTCAAAAGCTTTTATATAATTATGCCGGATAGTCAACCGGTGTTTATCACTGATATTCCAGTCTATCCTGCCGAATAGCTTATCACTTTGCGTTTGAGCATTAAATGCATCGTATGTTCCTGCATCATAATTGTAAGTTTTTTTTACATAGTCAGCAAGGGTTTTTGCTTCTGCTGCAGTAAGTAGGGCGTTTGTTTCACCCGCGTTATAAATGGTTGGGGCGGTTCTTCTGGCTAATTCTCCGTTTACAAAGAAAAACAATTTGTTTTTAATAATAGGTCCGCCTATTCTAATGCCATACTGCCTGTCGGTAAAGTTGGTGGACTTAATACGGCTTATGGGGTCCTTCCCAATAGTATTTTGATTTCTAAAGAAATCGTACACAGATCCTTCAAACTTGTTAGTGCCTGAACGTGTTACAGCATTTACACCTGCGCCTGTAAAGTTGCCGTATGAAATATCATAAGGAGCTAATACCACTTGGATTTCCTGGATGGCATCAAGAGAAATTGCGGTAGTACCGGCTTGTCCTCCCGGGGTGCCCGAACCAGAAAGGCCAAACACATCATTATTCACCGCACCGTCTATAGTTATATTATTATACCTGTTACTTACTCCTCCAAAAGAATTACCATTTGCCTGAGGAGTTAAACGTGTATAGTCCTGTATACTTCTGCTTAAAGTGGGTAAAGCAGAAATTTGTTGCCTGCTGATACTGGTGGATGCGCCTGTTTTTCTTTTTGCATTTGAATTCGCACTTACAACAACATTTTCCAAAATAGTGTTGGTGGCATTCAGCGATAGATCCAATCGAGTATTTTCACCAAGAGCTAATGTGATACTATCCTGTTTAAAAGTCTGATAGCCGACATAAGATGCTTCAATGGAATATGGTCCGCCCGGAATCATATTTACAATATTAAACACACCCTGTTTAAGGGAAGCTGTTGTAAAAACAGTTCCTGTTGGCACATGGGTGGCTTTAATGGTAGCGCCTTGTAAAACTTCACTTCCTGCTTTGATGACTCCGGTAATGCTGCTATTAGTAACCTGGGCATTAAGTAAGTGTGGTAAACACAGGATAATTGCAGCAAAAAAACGCAAGATTTTCAATTTAAACATAGAGTTTTTATTTATGGGCAAAGAAAATAAATAATTAAGCAAATGATAAAAGATGATATCAACATAGCTTAGGCAATCAATTATAAAGAACCGCTGCATCATAACAATTCCTTCACAAATAAACAATTTTAAACCTTAACCACTACGTATTTGTTATTTTAGTAGTAAATTATTGAACATGTTAGATAGTATTGAAAGTGCCATTGAAGATATTAAAAAGGGTAAACTTGTAATAGTAGTAGATGATGAGGACCGCGAAAATGAAGGTGATTTTATAACGGCGGCACGGAACGTTACTCCCGAGATTATTAATTTTATGAGTATTAATGGCCGGGGACTTATCTGTGCACCTCTGGTAGAAGAACGTTGTAATAATCTGGAGCTGGATATGATGGTAAATAATAATACTGCCTTACATGAAACAGCTTTTACAGTATCGGTAGATCTTCTTGGACATGGATGTACTACAGGTATATCGGCCCAAGACCGTGCGAAAACTATTCTTGCTTTAATAGATACTAATACAAAACCCCAGGACCTGGGAAGGCCGGGACATATATTTCCTTTGAAAGCTAAAACAGGTGGCGTTCTTAGAAGGGTTGGACATACAGAAGCTACTATTGATCTCGCCCGGTTGTCAGGCTTTGAACCCGCAGGTGTGCTCGTTGAAATTATGAACGAAGATGGTACTATGGCCCGTCTTCCTGAACTTAGAAAAATTGCCAAAAAATTTGACTTTAAGCTGATTTCAATCAAAGACCTGATTGAGTACCGGCTAAAAATTGATTCTTTAATAGAAGAGGTGGTAAGGGTTGATATGCCAACAAAATATGGTGATTTTAAACTGATTTCCTTCAAGGAAAAGAACACCAACAACGAACACATGGCACTTATAAAAGGTGAATTCAAAAAAGGAGAACCGGTACTTGTTCGCGTTCATTCTTCTTGCTTTACTGGTGATATTTTAGGTTCCCTGCGCTGCGATTGTGGCGATCAGTTACATATGGCCATGGAAATGGTTGAGGTGGAAGGCAAAGGCGTAATTTTATACATGAACCAGGAAGGCAGAGGCATTGGGCTTGTTAATAAATTGAAAGCATATAAATTACAGGAACAGGGAATGGATACGGTGGAAGCCAACCTGCACCTGGGTTTCCCAATGGATAAAAGAGATTATGGAATTGGCGCCCAGATTTTACGTTATCTTGGAATAAATAAATTAAGGTTGATAAGTAACAATCCTAAAAAAAGAGCCGGTCTTTCGGGATATGGGATAGAAATTGTGGAAACAGTTCCTGTTGAGATTGTTGCTAACCCCCATAACGAAAAATATCTTACTACAAAAAGAGATAAATTAGGTCATGAAATTTTAAGGATGAAGGAACAGTTGTGATTGGCAACCCTGTTAAGCATCAAATCACATATAGAATTACTATCAGTCGTCAGCTATCAGCTAATCAGGAGGAAGCTTATTACACATTGACCTGTTGACTCCTGATAGCTGACGGTTGGTAGCAAAATGCGTCATTTATACTTAACAAATACAAAAAGCCTGCTTATTCAGCAGGCTTTTACTTTTCTATAGAGTGGAAAGATTACTTCATTTTATCCTGCATCTTCTTAACCATATCCAAATGCGACTTAACCACAGGTTCTGAATTAACAACTAATTTTTTAAGTGAACTATCTCTTACTGCGGTTTCCGATTGTTTTAATTTATCAAGCAATTCCTGGTGATCCTTCACCATTTTATCAACCCATGCTTTATCCCATTCTTTACCTTTCAGGTCGTTAATGTTTACAACATTCATGGTATCAACAGGAGGCGCAGTCAGGTTTTTACTGGCGATAAGAGCACTCACTTGCGTGCCCATTTTTTTATGATCAGCCAGCATCATCCTGGAGTGATCTTTAATTTCTTTACTGGTTCCCTGTTTCAACCCGGCCATTAGCCAGGCCATTTCTTTAGTATTGTCGGGAACCATATAATCAATGGTTGCCTGGTCAGGATTCGTATTTCCAATAGTAGTAGTTGAACCACTATCTCTTGCTGTTGCATGCTGCATAGACCCCGGTGCACTATCAACTGTAGCCCCGGAATTCATATCGGTGCTATTCGTGCTGCTACTGCTATCTGACGACGAGGTAGTGCTGGTAGAAGAATTATTTCCGCAGGCGGTTATCAAAAGCATGCCTGCAAGAGATATAATGCTACAACTTTTAAAAGGGAACTTCATAATAAAAAATTTAATTAATATAAGTATGTATTTGCGATGTACGTGGTCACTAATTTAAGCGATACATCCATACATTCCATTTTTACTATATGAAATTGTTATGCCATGGCGATAATTGTTAATTGTTAATTGTTAATGGTTAATTGTTAAAGGTAAGTTTCATGATTTTAATATTTTTTTAATTAGTAACCATTATCCGTTAACAATTAACAATTAACAATTATTCATTACCAGGTGTTCGATTTATTAACAGCAGCGGTTTTCTTTTTCTTTTTAAAAATCTCATCTATCCGGTCAAATTCTTTTCTGAAGGAAATACTGCTTCCCGAGCGGTTCTGTTTACCGCCGGAAGTGCCGATATAGGAATAATTTTCACGATAGAAAAAAGTGAGGCGGAATTTTCCATCAGGGGTCAGGAGCCATTCCGCAGTAACATCCGGCAAAAACGGAAAAGCGGAAGACTGGTTTTGCTGAGTGGTATTTAAACCAAAATCTAAAGCACCTCCAACTATGAAATTAAGCCGGTCATTGAAATAGCTTTTTTCAACAGACATGTTCAGGCTCGTCCGGTCGGGTAAAATTACCTGGTTAGGATTGTAATTACCTAACAGGTTGGTGCCGCTATATAGGGAGGCGTTAAAATTAAATTTTAAATTTTTATCCTTAAATATATTTTGCAAGATATCAGAAAACTCTTTTGTAAGGATACTTGACAGGTAACCGGATATGCTGTTTACAACAATGCCTTCCAGAGCCTTATTGGCAAGGTCGCCGGTTCCGCCACTCCGTGCACCACCACCGGTGTAGGGTCCGAAAGTATTAAAAAGGATAAGATAAGAAACCTGCTTATTAAGTTCGTTTATATCATTTTCAATAAATGAAAGTATAGTAGCAACATCGGGATTACTCCTGATTGGACTATTAGAAGGAAGCTCGATGCGGAAACTTATAACAGGCTTGGTTAACTGGTCTTTCAGCGTTGCAATTACCAGTACTTTACCTCGAAATCGTTTTACGTCTTCACTGGTGGAATTACCCAGGCTTGAACCATTTAAAAGATCGCTAAACCGTACATTATCTGCTTCATATTCGGCTTCAATATCAATAATAGCCGCGGTAGGATTGCCATTCCAGGAAATGTAACTTCCCGCATCCCCCTTTAGCTTAAATCTTCTTTTAATAGCCTGAAAGGTAAAAGTGTAATTCCCTTTTTCAATATTAAAACGACCGCTCATCGTCATATCCTCTTTGGTACCGGCTCTTAATTTAATATTGCCACTTCCGGTAGCTTCAATAATATCTCCGGTCAGTGCATCCAGTATTACAAAAACGTTTGCGTATTTATTGGCTGTAACATCCAATGTTACGGTAAGGTTGCTTTCCTGTGATCTTAACTCCGGGGACTGCATCTCACGGCCATAAACCTTCCAAACAATAAATCCGGCCCCACCACTTTCGCGGCTGCTGCCAATTGGCAAATAAATATTTGAAGTATCGGTAGCCTCACCTTTTATATCCATCTGCATATCTTCCAAGGGGCCGGTAAAGCTCATATTTACTTTACCTATCATCTTACCATAAAACTGGTTATTGTCGGCTGCTGTAGTATTTAATAGCAATAACTGGTTGCTTCTAAGGTGAAAATCGAACACCAGGTCTTTGAAGGCCCGGTGGTTCATTTTCCCGCTAACTACTTCAGCAGTATTGTTTAACGTATCTTTTAGTGTAAAACTGCCAAAGTTTATTGAGCCGTCAGTAAATTTAAACTGCGCGTTTGGTATCGTATAATAGCACTTTGTATAATCAACTAGTAAACCGCCATCCTTTAACTGAATATCACCCAGGTATTTCAGATCACGGACAGGGCCTGCAACCTGCAGGTTGCCGGTAGCTTTTCCGCTTAGCCTGCTGAATAGGCCTGTAAAATATTTTTCCAGGGGATGAATACTGGTGTTACGCAGATTAATATTTATATCCATATCCTGGGTAGCGCTGTCCAGCACATTAAAAACAGCGTTCATATCAAAGTTGTATTGCTCGTTGGTGGAACTGATAGTAGCATTTATCTTTCCGGTACTTTTTGTATAACCGGAATTGATTTGAACGCTTCCGAGTGAGTCATCGTCAAGCCTGAATTGCCGGGCTTCTGCAACAACCTCCACATGTAAATTTCCTAAAGGATCTGATATATGAACGTTACCGCTGAGCAAGCCTTCAAGGCGATTGTCCTTGGTAAAAAAAGGCGATAAATCACCAATATTTATTTTTTTAAGGGTTATTATAAGGTCGTTGCTATTGCCGATAGATGATGGCTCGGAAGTCATTAGCACTTCCTGTTCGTCATTATATATCCGTAACCGGTCTGTGGAAACCAGTTTCTTGCTTAATACCAACTCTCCACCTTTATCTATCGTCCATTTCTTTCCATTAATATCTAAAGCTGACGGATTAAAAAGTATGCTCACACCATCTTTTAAAGTTTTAACCTGACCAGATATGTTGGCAGAATTTAATGTCTGGCTGGCGCTTGTAGTGATATCTACTTTGGATAAATCCTGGCTTGATTGTATATTAATTTCAGTGCCTGGAAAGTGCAGGCTGTCGTTAACAAAAACATCTCCTACTTTAGTAATCAGAGACAGTGTATCCAGTGTGCCTCTTCCCTGCAGGTTAACATTATAAAAGGCAATATTCTTGTAACCGAATTGCGGAACCTCGGCGTCCAGCTCAAATAAGTTATTCTGAACATTTATTCTTCCGCTCAGGCTTGTATTATTGAAGCCCCGGAGATTCGGATCAAAAAATCCTAAATAGTCATCAATTTTTTTTGTGGTGATGTTGAAACTGAAGATTTCGTTGTTTAATTTTTTGTGCGATGGATTGATGTAACTGGGATAATACCGGTTTAAAAAAGTTTGAAAGGCATTGGGAAGCTCTTTAATTGAAAAGTCTCCAACCAGCATGGCGTCAAACTCATTGCTTAAAATTATGATGGTTTTGCTGTTGCCAACCATTTCTGATTTAATGGTAAGCGAATCAAATAAAATGCGTTTACGATCTTTATAAACAGAAGCATTAAAAATTTTTGCTGATCCAAGGAAATTGTCAATGGTAGACCCGGTAAATTTGAAAAGTACATTTCCGTTGATATCAATATCATCTTTGTAGAAATGCAGCTTTTTGAGATTCAATTTCTCTATCCCGGCTGAAAAATCAAACTGGGGTTGTACCAGCCTGAAATCAATTAATCCATTTAAGTGTGCTACCAGGTTGGTGTCGTTTGCAATAAAATCACCGTTAAATAATTTATTAGCTAAAGTTCCTTTTACCTTAAGATGACTGTAACGGTAGTCGTTGAAATCCAGACTTTGTATATCTCCATCCAATTCAGCCTTTAAGGTTCTGAAGCTGAAACCATTTCCCTTTATTTTCCCGTTAAAGGCTATCTTTCCCAGCTTCCAGTTATCAAGGAGGCTGCCTATATTAAAGCCCGGGGTAATAAGGGTGCCGGAATAATTAACGCCGCCTTCTTGTGGCAACTTCACCCTAATATCATTACCAATTACACCAAGGTTAGTGGTGATGGTGCCAAAGGTTACAAAATCGCGGATAAACCCTGTATAATATCCTTTGTATTGCAGGGTTCTTATGCGATCAAGCCGGGGCTCTGTAATCTTTTTTATAAGCGGTACAAATGCAACCGCATCATTATAGGTTGTTCTTAAATCATTGGCTTTAAAATCAATAAACGTTTTGTCAATATCAGGTAGTCCTACCATTTTGATGTCACCATTGAGGATGGTATTGTTGCCTGCACGAACGGTAATATTTTTTGTATCAAGATTGGCTACAGTACCGGTGATGGTACCAGTAATAAAAATGCGCTTTTTCCAGCTTTTTACTTCAGGTGCAAAAAAGGCGATATCATCACTTTCTACTTCGCTGTTACTTAATTTACCTACCATATGCACCTTCTCAATAAATTCGCTTATATCGTCAAACTCATGATACTTAATTGCAAAGTAACTGCGGAGCCTGCTTTTGTTTGTTTTGATATCGAGGTTGGCGAACTCCATTCCCTGCGGATGCATTTTAAAATCAGCATCAAACGATTTCAATACAAAGCCACTTCGTTCTTTAGTGCTCAGGAATAATTTGGCAGTGACGGTATCTTTTGTAAGCAGGATATTTTTTAATGAGCTGTTTATATTTGAAAAAAGGATATTTCCCCCATCAAAATAATAATAAGGTTCACGGGTTGATTCCTGAGATGTTTTGAGAATGCCATTAAGTATTGTAATTCTTGCTATGGCTAGTTTCCAGCCCTCCGGATTCCATTTCAGCGCAGTATCTCTTACATTGGTATCATTTGGTAAAGTATCGGTCCGGAGCGGTAGCTGTCTCCCCTTGTAATTATAAATAAAGAAGAATGGATCAATGATAGTAATCCCATTTACCTGGATTGTTTTTTCTCGGAGGCTTAATTTTTTTGCATCCAGGTCGAGTGAGCGGACATGAAAGGCAATGTCTTCGCCCCGCCATTCATCTTTGCGCAGGATATTAATGTCCTTCAGGGCTACTATTTTTAAATCAAGATCAATACCGCTTTTCTTTTTTGTTGAAGGTGGTCCTGAGAAATAATCAGCTAAAAACTGGTAGTTCCAAATAGAATCTACCCGGTGTAAGTAAATTTTTGCTTCTTCAAGCCCGATGTATTTTAGTGAGATGGTGTCTTTGAGAAAAAACCAGTCTGTAAGTCTCACATTAACTTTGCCGGCATACAATAAAGTGTCTTTACGCAGATCGGTTATTAAAGTACCATTGAGCGACATTTTATTAAACCACGCAAGATCCAGGCTGATATGGTTAACTTTAACAGTAGTGTGAAGGTCTTTAGAAAGTCTGCCTGCTACCTTTTTAACTAAATAATTTTGAACTACGGGTAAGTTTACGAGGAAGGCTGTTAACAGAACAGATCCAATTAACGCAAGCAGGGTATAACCTAGTATTTTAAAAAATCGCTTCAGTAGTACAGTATTATTTGTAAAAATAAGTAAACGCTATGGATGTGCCAATTGATTGCTCCGGGCGAAAAGTTAAAATCGGCTGTCAGCTGTCAGCAATCAGGTATCAGCCATCAGCTTTCAGATTTGAGCTTCGTATTTTTTATTTAATATTGTCATCTAGCCGGTAATGTCGTTAAAGGCATAAGAGGTGTCGCTGGATTAAAGGCTCTTTTTATAAGTTTTTATCAACCCAGTTTAATGATTATCTATATTTATTTTATCCTTTGCAATTTGTCTGCTGATAGCTGATTGCTGATTGCTGAAAGCCAGAATTTATCTACATTCAGTTAAAAATTCAATATGAAAAAATTCCCGTTTCAATTTGGTGCTGAAGTGTACACCTGGTTCATGAACGAACAGGGGAAAACGCATCAGAACCGTTTAGGGCATATGATTGAAATCTCAGCAAAAGCAGGCTTTACCGGTATTGAACCCATACATGGCTGGATGGGAGATCTGAGCGAGCCGGGAAAACTTAAAGAAAAATTGCATGAACATAACATAGACCTGGTAGCAATTGCACTTGCATTAAACTGGAACGAATCGCAGGAAACAGAGCAGGAACGTATGGAAGCCGATAAGGCAATCGACTTGTTACAACATTTTCCTGGCGCCCTATTGTGTACGGTACAAAAGCCAACCGGCCGTCATGATATTGAAAACCGGCGCCGTTATCTTACAAGTTGCGTAAATACAGTATCCCGCAGGGCAATAGAAAAAGGAGTGCCATGCAGCTTTCACCCTAATTCACCGCATAGTTCTATCACCCGTACCAAAGAAGACTATCAGGTAATACTAGAATCATTAGACAGCATGGTTACAGGCTGGACGCCTGATGTTGGCCACATCAGGAATGGCGGCATGGATCCGTTGGAAATGATGAAAAAATATCAGTCGCTTATAAACCTGGTGCATTATAAAGACTGGAACGGAGAACCGGAATGGTCGCTCATGGGTAAAGGGAAAATCGACCTGGTTGCTATTACAAAATGGCTGGAAGAAATTAATTACCAGGGTTGGATTATTTGCGAAGATGAAGCACCCGAAGCATTGGAAAACCCGGATGAGGTAACCATGCATGATGGAAAATGGATAAGGGAAGAACTATTGCCTTCTTTGAGATAAATGTTTACTAATGTTAAGTTAACTCTAAAGTGACATTCTGCTATCTGCCGTCAACTATCGGCTGTCAGCAGATCAATGTGTATTAAATTTCCTCCTGATACCTGATAGCTGACTGCTGATAGCCAACACGTCCATTTACACTTAACTTAGCAATAGCATTGATTTTTATTAATCACTATAAAGGATCGTACCATGCCATACGTTCAAACAAACGGAATTAATTTATACTATGAAGAGAAAGGAAGCGGGGAACCTTTATTACTTATCATGGGAATTACAGCGGCGGGATCTGTTTGGGAGAAACATGTTGCGTACTGGCAACAATACTTTCGATGTATCATTGGAGACAACCGCGGCGTAGGACTTTCCGATAAACCTATCGGTTCATATACAACGGAACAAATGGCGGATGATTATTCGGGATTGTTGCAACAGCTTAATATACCGTCCGCTCATGTGGTAGGATGTTCTATGGGCAGCACCATAGCACAGCAACTTGCGCTCCGACATCCAGATAAAGTACAATCTTTGGTATTGATGTGCACATGGGCCAGATGCGACCATATGGCAACAACTGTTTTCGGGCATCTGAAAAATATAAAATCAGGATTGTCGTCCTCGGAATTCGTTCAGTACATCCAGTTGCTGATCTATAGTAAAAAAAGTTTCGATAATGATGTTATGTATGAAGAAATGCTGACAGCACAGAGAGATGCCGGCGACGTTGAGCAACAACCTGTACATGCAATGGAAGCCCAGGCAGATGCCTGTATGTCGCATAATACATTAAGTATGCTTCCCCGGATTGTGCAACCAACATTAGTGATTGGTGGTGAAGATGACATCTTCACTCCTGCATGGATGTCGAGAGAGGTAGCTGCGGCTATCCCTGGCAGTGAGTTGCATCTGTATCCGCAATCAGGACATGCTTTTCATTGGGAAAATTTGGTGGATTTTAATGAGAGGATAGCAGCGTGGCTGAGGAAATAAGAACAAAAATCGGGGGCAATTCAGGCATGTTCCGCCTGAGATGTTTTTCTTACTGTTCATAGGAATGCGGGTAAGGCAATGCACGAAGTACAAATAGGCGCTCATTAAAAATCAGGAAGAAAAAAGTAAATTTGTCATACAGCTAAAAACAAGATGAAGGCAAAATATATCAATCCATTTACGGACTTCGGATTTAAGAAAATTTTTGGTGAAGAAGCAAGCAAACCGCTATTGATTGATTTCTTAAATGCCCTGCTGCCTCAACAAAATAAAATAATAGACCTTTCATTTAAAAATACCGAACAACTCGGACAAACAGAAGCCGACAGGAAAGCCATTTATGACATTTATTGTGAAAATGAAAATGGAGAAAAATTCATTGTAGAATTACAAAAAGCAAAGCAGAATTATTTCAAAGAAAGAACCCTTTACTACTCTACTTTTCCTATTAGAGAACAGGCTGAAAAAGGCGAATGGAATTATAATTTGAAGGCCGTGTATTGTGTAGGTATTCTAGACTTTACTTTTGATGACTATGAAAACGAACCTGAAAAAAGCGAGGTTGTTCATACCATTCAATTAAAAAACCAAAAAGGCAAAACTTTTTACGATAAGCTGACATACATCTATCTTGAAATGCCGAATTTTAAACAAATAGAAACTGAATTGAATACCCGCCTGGACAAATGGTTGTACTTTATCAAACATCTGGAAGACTTTCAAACCATTCCTGCAATTTTCAAAGATGACATATTTACAAAAGCTTTTGAAAAGGCTGAACTCGCTAAACTTGGACAAGCTGAATTGGACAGCTACGAAAGCAGCTTAAAATATTACCGGGACTTAAAAGGGGTTATTGACACTGCTTTTGACGAAGGTAAATTGGAAGGTAAAATAGAAGGTAAAATAGAAGTTGCAAAAGCACTTAAAGAAAGTGGCGTTGCAACGGATATCATTATAAAAGCAACAGGTATTTCCAAAACGGAATTAGATAAGCTGTAATATTATTACAAGACAACTATTCATAAAGTATATGTGATACCTCCATGTGAAAAACGAAGCTTATCCACATAAGTCTGCGTTTTTATTGCATTATTATAGGATGTCTTAGGAGAAAGCACTTTAATATTGGCGGAAGCGGACGAAAGTGAAGGCTGAGGTTTTATTTCCATTTTCTTCATTAATGATTTTTCTTTCTGTAGTACTCGCTATACAGGGTATGCCGGCTGCCTTTAATTTTTGCACTAGCGCAAAGGTGAACGTTAGTTCACCCATAATGTGGACGGCTGCAGAGTATGGTACCGACTTTTTTATACTGGAATAATAATTTTCTGCCAGTTGTAATACCTCATCTGCAGCCCAATGCGGGTCTATATGTGGAAAGTCAATATCTTGTATTTTGCCGTATTGTTCCAGCGCTGCTTGCAGTTGCATGGAAGGCCAGTTAGCAGAAGGATGGTTGGAAAGGTTAAGAAGCATGATTTTGAATCAAATTTTTAAAAGAGCTTTCATCTACTATAGTTGATATATCATTTAGAACGATACCAAGTACTTTGGCTTTTTCTATACTACTATTCAGATTAGATTGAAAATCATATAAAGTGAATAAGTAAGACTTTACTTTTAACCCGAAGTTTTTGTTTATAGCTGACGCCTTATAAACTGCTTCATTTAGCAATTGCGTATACTTTCCATCAATTAAAAGAGATGTTTTGCACTCGATAACATATAGTTGGTCCTGGAAGCAAAGTGCAACGTCAAGGTCATTATCATTTGATTGTTCACCCTTAATTAAATTAACACCAATTCTAATATCTGCCTTTGGATAATAAAGTTTCAATTTATGAAATACATATTCCTCAAACCAGCCTCCGGTAAGGTATTCAATATCCTTTTTATTAAGTTTTCCCTTTTCAGCAAAAGGATAATTTATTGAAGTAAGAAATTCATTTAAATTCTCAATTCTTTTTCCTTTATCTGATTCTGTTTCTTCTGTAAAATTGCTGATTTCTTCAATTGATAAACTCTTTTTAGTGCCACGGTAGTGCACTCGTAAGGAACCGATTATAAACTCATCAATCCTCCTGTTAATAAAATTTTGAAAAAGGCTTTCAGAGTATTCAAATGTATGCTTAGGTTGCTTTTCTTTACATGCTATGCCATAGGCTTTTAAGTATTCAGGTACAGAAAGCTGGAGTGTTATTTTTTGCGTATGTGTTTCTTTGTCTACATCAAAATATTCGTATTGTGTTATTGATTTGTAGAAAAAAGAAACATCAGAAAAATTAGATTTTAAAAAGTTATAAGCTGCTAAAGACATCATTTTTGTGCCACCTGTTAAATTTACAATCAACCTATCGCTGTTTGTTATAGAAAGTGCTGATAACTTTTTTGTAATGTCAATTAAACTATCTTCAATTACTTCAATAGTAACGCTTTTATTTTCTGAAATGTTACAACTCTGTATTATCCAATGTGTGCGTCTTTGATGTTCCATCTTTTTTGTAGATACAAAAAAGTATAAATCCTGTTGAGGTAAATTCTTAAGCAATAAAACATTAGGAATAGTTTGATCGCTAACGAGACTTATAACAATATTTCTTTTCATAATAGTTTTAATCAAAATTTCAACGTTATTAAAGGTATGAATGCTGCCATTTTAAACTCTCCTGTCTTAGAAGGTTGTGCCAGTTTGCAATTTATAATATCACCAACAGTGAATTTATAGCCCTTTACGCCACTTAAATCTGCGACACCTTCAAAAGGATAATTAGTGAGAAACAACTTTATCCGATGATAAGGTTTATCTAATTCAATAACTTCTCCAAAAATAATATCTCCTGCTTTTACTTCTGTTGCATCTATATGTTGCAGTGTAATAGAAGGCTTTAAGTCAAGGCTTTGATTCAATTGTTCTTTTAATAATTTGATCTTTTCGTCCTTTATATCTTCTTTTTTGTTTATTGTAGTAAATGGTTTGTTAGAAAGAAGCATAAAACCCATAGGGTACATATAGTTTGGGGTAAAGGCAATTTTGCGAGATTTAAATTTAATGTAGTTGCCAACATACTTTTCAGCTTGTCTTTTTGATAATTTATATTTTTTTTCATCTTTATGTGTCCAGATTCCTGTTTGTATATGATCTTGGAATTGGTGATCTCCACTAATTCCATGAAAACCTGAACCAGCCGATAACCTAAGTAAGCATTGTCCTTCCTTTGACATATCAGATTCAGTTAATAATCTCTCGTAGGTTTCAATAATTTCTTGTGAAGCTTCCGCTTGGTTATAATATTTAAAGAAATCAACCTCAAGTTTAATATGGTTTACTACTTGTTGGTTGACATAATGCAATAAGGAAAGAAATGAATCGTCTTGATATAAAAGCTCATAGCTCTTTCTGGCTTCTATAGAACGCTCAAATATTATATCTTTTACGACATTTATTAAAGGTTGTCTGATTTTTAATAAAAAACTTCCACATGTATCGGGAGAGAAACATTCGTAGTCTGTTACAAAGCTTCGATTGTTGAAATTGCGATTTGTGCCTTCATGAGAAGTGTGTTTCCAGCCACCTTCCCATTTAGATCCATTCAATACAAGATTGAATGTTTTTGTTGGAAATAAAACTGGACTATTATCTAAATAACAATCCGTTGGCGAAATAAGACGGAAAACATCAGTATAAAAACTACCTAATAAGTTAGCAGCTTCCTTTCTATTGAAAGCCTTTTCAAATGCTGTATAAAGCCACGACTTCAATGCGCCTTTTAGGCTACTACCTGGAATAAAAGCTTTCCCGAATCCATCACGAACACATGCTTTTATTTCACCATTATTGCCATATGCCTGATTCATCTCAACAGCTAAATCCTTTAAATCGACCCCAAGTAGAGCTTTCATGGTTCCGTTCATAATCGCTTTTGAAATTGCATCAGGATCGAATCTTTTATAAATTTTTTCCCAGTCTAAACGGTATGTTTTACCGTTACTCAATTTTAGATAATCTACACCTTCGAGTAAATGCTTTTCCTGGGCACCACCAATATGTACTGGCGTCAACACCTTTATATAAATCTTGTGTTCTGTATTGATACCACTCATCGTTCATGCAAATTTATGGGTAATATTATAGCTCGGCCGCTGCGCCATATTTCATGCTTTGGTGGTTCAAAACCACTTATGGCAGGTGGGCTTAAATTTAAATTATGCTTACCAAGAGTTGTGATGCCAGTAGATGGGCAGTAAAAGATTGAACCTTCTGTAAACATGTATACAGACCGTTTGCGAATACCGTTATTACCTTGTGATGTAACCCAGCCACCACGGCGTATAACTTCCCAGGCAGCCCGCTCTTTTTTTGTAATTTCTTCTATCTTTTCTTGTTCATCAGTATTTAACAAGGATAGCGAAACGCTAAAGTCGGAGCTTCTCGGGAGGGATAGTGAAAAATTACTGTCTTTGAATATTTTAAAATAGCCGAATCCGACATTCCGGTCGGTGCCAATGCCTTCATGTTGCAATATATTAAGCGCCCTTTCCAATTTCGATGTATCTCCGAATGCCAAAAAATAAAGCCCGGAATCTTCTTTAAAATAAGTCCGCTCGATATAATAAATGTTCGTTTGGCCATTGTTATCATTTGCTGAACGGGGAATGGCTACACGAGGTATTGTTTGTGTAAAAGTAAACGCTTTATCGATCTCTAATGCAGTTAGGAAGCTGCCTTTAATGGTTGCTTGGTTGATCGGGCTGGTAATTTTTCCTTGAAGCAACTGTTCAAAATAAACCTTGTCCATCCACTCAATCCGCTTTAGCTTTTTCACATCATCATAATCGGTAAACTGCTGTAACTGTAATAAAGGTTTTGGAAAGAAATAAACTACTTTATCCTTAGCTTTTGTAAAAGGAAATAGCGAGGAGATGGTGCAGTCTAAGTCAGCGTCAACAGTAGCTTGAGTAAGGGCACTTGCAGCGAGCAGAGCCGCATAAAAAGTATCGCTGTGAATTATCTTTTCACCTTTGCCATAATCACCTCTCGCATCAGAAATGTGCACTGGGCCAGGAAACGAAAGCCGGTAAGCAGTCAGATTCATGCTGAAAATACATTTTCAAACGTGATGATTTCTTCATTCCAGGTAGTATTTGGCTCATTGGGCAAGTCAATTTTTACATGACCATAACCACGGGAACCGCTACCGCCGAGATAATCGTTGTTAAGCGCTTTAAGGCCTTCAATCAATAGAAGTTTTATTTCATTAGTTTTTGTGGCATTGAAATCATTAATGAGTATTTCAATGCAAAATTCCGAGCCAGCCGGTACACGTTCCTGTGTACGTGGGTCAGAAGCCTTGCCTGTTATTCTATTAATAGTATTTTCAGATTTTGCTTCAGTATAAGGCATGTCAGTGAATTCAGAGTTCTTTAAAACTTCCGCACTCTTTTCTTCTAAATACGAATCCCGGAAAATAAGGCAAGATGGTAAATCGTCATTAGCAAATCCAAACGCATAATTGATCTTCTGACATTGCGGCGACTTATTCTGAAATTTTGTACTTCTACCGCCACCAATCTCAGATATCCCAGCTATCTGCTCTAATAATGATCGGATTTTACCTTTTAATGATGAACCTGGGATATATGGTTGTTGATCTTTATCCTTTCGACGGATAACCGGATTATCAATGCCGCCAATTTCTGCGCGTTCTCTACTCTCACCAATATGCAGACCGCTATGTAAGGTTAGGTGAGTAGTAATTTTTATTTTACTATTTAATAATGTCATAATTATGTTTTTTATTCACCTCCATGAAATTTATGATAGGCTACAATGGCCTCTGTCAAGGAAATAAATCTATTAAACTTTTCTTTATCTCCATCCAAACATTTGAAACCTATTTCCATTTGATCGTAAAAGTCACGAATGCGATTTTCTTTTTTCGCCTTGCCAACAGCATATGCAAGTTTTGGCTTCAATAATGGAACTTCCACTTTTAATCTTTCATAATCTGCTTGTATCCGTCTTAATTGTCCAAAAAATTTTCTAAGCTGCGAAGTAGATAAGGCTGCGTCTTTTTCAACTTTGTTGTGTTGATCTTTAGGAACAAGGTGTTTTGCAAATGTATTCGCCCAATCAACCGCAGTAGTATTAATCCCTTGAGTGATCCATTGAGGATCTATAGGTTTATTATATGCCATAATTTATGTATTCAGATTACTAGAAAATTCTTTTAAACTCATCTCTACCCATCGAGCGGCAAGGGCAGTAAGGTCATAAATCCGTAAGCCATATTTTTGCTCGCTATACATAGCTTGGCCACACATCAAAGCGGCCTGTAGCTTTTTTAAAAATGTTTTAATTTCCTCGTCTTCTTTATAAAGTTCTATATACCTTTTTAAATAATAGGCAGTATGCCATTGAAACGAAGGTGATGCCCTGCCATTTATACTTTGTAAAAACTCATCCTTAAGTATTTTCCATTGAATAAGCTGGTGAAGCAAAGCTTTTGAAACTGGTTTGTTTTCCCGGCTACAATAATTTTTAAGCGTCATCATCAAATTTTTCACTTCCTGGAACTCATCTTTCCAGCTAATTGTTTGTCCGAAAAAAGTAATGGCGTTCTTTTCAGCGCTCTCTAAGTTGTTAGGATTGAAGTCCTTACTTTGATCTTCCGCTTCACCGGCTTCATTGGCAGCCAGGCGTATAGGATATTTTGGGCCGATAACGGAAATACCTGCGGAAATACTAATGTCTTCACGTCCACCTGTATATTCTCTGAACTCAGATCTGATTTTCTCCGCAAATAAAATGATTTTATCCCAACGTCCTACGGCAAAAACATCATCACCACCGGAATAAATGATATTAACAGTATCCTTGAATTCTTCAGCATCACGGATGGTATTAAGGTAGCCGGAAAAAAACCAGTCGAGTTGGGCAGAAAGTGTACTATAAGCGGCAAAGCTGCGCATTTCTTCTTTCAGTCCGTCCTTGAATAGTTTGCCAAGATTGTCAATGTCCATTCGCAGCACACCTAAAAATGTTTCCGCTTTTTTTTCTTCGCTTATCCAGCATAGTTCCTCAAAGGTTTTGTTTCGCAACTTATTTTTCTCGTTATCATATGTCTGGGCTTGTTTGTTTCCTCCGTAAAACTGAAAGCCGTAAGAATTGATGTTACCTTTTAGCGAGGTTACACGCTGAAATTCTGTGTCGTTTAATTTACGGATTATAGCGTTATCAACAGAGCTAATAATTTCACTTACAGAATTGTTTCCTTCCATGTAAAGATAAAAATGCAACCCAGTGCCAGGTATATTTAAATGACAGCCTTCTTTTTTAAAACGATTGTTTAAATAATTATTTCCGTTTTCTCCTTTATAGGCAAGCAAACAATTTATGTCTTTCAACCCTTCACCTAATTCTACTTGTGCTCTTACTGATTTCAACACCCAATTGTCTGTTGTTTCATCTTCTTTTTTATCCAGCTTAACTAAGTCCCTATTTTTAATACCTTCACGACCGGTAACTACACATAGGTCATGATTCGGGCTCCATTCGCCATGTTCTTTAAATTCTATTTCACTTTTCAATAGGGCTGAATATTTTCTGTACTTATTGGCAGCAGCAGCCTCTATAACAGCCGACCATAACTCCGCAATCGTTTTATTTTCATAACCACTATCTCTTGTTTGAAAGATGATGCCTCCCTGTTGATGCGTAATACAGCGAAAAGCAACATACCCATGATTCAAATAAAGCTGCTCTTTATGTTCTTTCCAAATTATGTTTTCTAATAAGGCTTGTATTTCCTGCAAAGATTTCTTGCATTTTTCGGTATTTGGCAACAATAAAAACATTTTACCGCCGCTACTATAAATTATTTGACCGGTAAAGCCTTTGATCTCCGGATGATCAAGCACTTTTTGTTTAACGGTTTCCATTAACAGTTGAAGATAAAAAGACCTTCCTTTCAAACTCACTGCCGCCTTTCGTCCCGAAACATTGTATATAAATTTCTGAATGCCTGAAATATCCCAGCATGAAAGCAGCAACGGTAGAACCTCATTGTTGTTTTTTAAATCCAGATAAGTGCAGCCACTATCCTGCTGATAGTCATATAGAGCGAGGCTAATCGCCGCTGTGGTTTTTAAGTGCTCATATAAACTGATGTGAGCAAGGTCGTTCGTGCTAGCGGGAATGCACCATGTAAACTTTTGCAATAAAAAAAGTAAGCTGTCCGAAAAACCTTTAATAGAATCAGTGGGAAGAAACTCTAGTTGTTTATTAAATGCTTGCCATAAATTTTGATAGGCTTGTGTTGCTTCAACATTATCTTGAGTTTTTACATTAACCAGTTCGTTCCCCTTTTCAAAAACATTTTTATTAATGTTTAATGTATCTAAGGAAAAGGTAGTGATTTTATTTCCATTATTTAATAACGCCATCAGGTTTTTAAGCCTTACCTTCTTGTATTTAAATTTTCCATATCGATCATCTTCATCTTTTTCCATTTTATCGGGTGTGCGCTCTATACCACTGCTCCACCAATCGGCCAGTTGCACCAATTTCTGTGCATCTGTTCCAGGCATATGATGGAAAATTGCAAGATTAATTAAGTTATTCTGGCCAAAATTGCCTTGTTCCTTATTTTCATATGGATTTATTCTAAAAGCAAGTACTCCATTTTCGGTTACAGCATTAAACAATTTGTCATTGTCTGTAAAAAACTTGTAAGTCCACCATGCATGCTGATACCCGAAACCACCATATTCATTTTCACGGCAAATGATTGATTTCATATACTCTTCATGCTTTAAAGTATAGGCTTTAAGCAAGTTTGTGTCCGCCCGCTGGTAAAACTTCCCAATATCATGTAGCAAACCTGCCAGGTAAATCTGTTCTCTTATTTCATTCATTGATGTTGGTTATTTGGTTCTCTGAATTGACGGATAATTCCAAATCCGTGGCTTGCACTTTTGCCCAGTCCCAGGTAATTGGGTAAAAAAATGTTACAGGTAAAATACACATCAAATGCTATCAGAGGTATACCTTTATACCGGATCACTTTTTCACCTTTGAGCTCCTGAATCTGCAACTTTATCTCCCGTTCTATCCTCCATTCAATGCCTTTGGCAAAAGAAAGAATATTTCCCTTTAGCAGTCGTTCGAGTAGGGCTACCCGTTCCGTAAGGCTGCCGGTTGACTGGTAACGCTGATAATTTTCCGCATTTAGTGCCAGCCAGTTCCGGATGCTGTAATGAAATTGTTTTTCCCATATATTAATTGTAAAGTTGTTCAGGTCAAGCCGGTGGATTTTCAATTGGTGCTTTTCGCCGTTTATGGTTACATCCCAGTTACGTAATCCGAAAAATTTATGAATTTCGTCTACGCCTTCACCTATGCATAATAACGAAGGCTTTTGCTGAATGCTCTTATATTGTATAACGGGGTACTGGTATATAAGTCCATTATCTGAATTGTGCTGGTGAAAGAGAAGATTTTCCCTGCCTACTTTTTCAATGACCGCACCACGAAAGGCAGGAACCTGCCAGGAAGCAAGACTATCGTCGAACTGTACAAACAGAGTTTTGATTTTTTTCATCCCTCCTAAACTAATTCAATTCAATGATAGTTGCTAATTATTAGCAGATAAAATTTGGTAGGATTTCATTTTACTTCTAGTAGCATTTTTTATAATTGCATATAATTTTGCATAATTATTTTATATATAAAGAAGATCTTTTTTTGCAGTACTCACTGTTTCACCTCGCCATACCTTTTGATTTAGGTAAATGCCGGAGCCGCCACGAAACTGTTTCAGGTGCTTACTTTAACTGCTTTTTCAAGTCTTCTTTACTGGGCAGGTAGAGCTGGTATTCTTTGGCAAAGATGGTCTTATTATCTTCCGGTAAAGTAAACTCCACTACCGCTTTATTTTCCTCCTTGCACAGCACAATTCCAATCGTTGGATGTTCGTCAGGGGTCTTTATTTTTCTGTCGTAGTAGTTGACATACATCTGCATCTGCCCGATATCCTGATGGGTCAGTTTCCCGATCTTTAAATCTAGTAGGACAAAGCATTTCAGCAGCCGGTTATAAAACACAAGATCTACATAAAACGAATCACCTTCGAAGGTGAAACGCCGCTGCCGTCCCTCAAACAAGAACCCTTTTCCCAGTTCCAGCATAAAATGTTCCAGCTTGTTAATAATGGCTGTTTCCAAATCACTCTCCGAGTAACGGTTGTCTTCTTTTAAGTCCAGGAATTCCAGTACATAATGGCTTTTTAAAACGTCTGTTGGCAATTCAACAATCTGTCCTTCATGTGCCAATCTTGTTACACCTTCTTTGTCTTTACTTAAAGCTATCCGTTCAAACAGCGCTGCATTGATTTGCCGATGCATCTCCCGTAAAGACCAGTTATTCTTATAAGCTTCTATTTCATAAAACTGCCGCTCCCCATTGTCTTTTATTTTGATTAATTGCACATAATGTGACCAGCTAAGCAAAAAAATGGCAGGTAATAGAGGGGATGTGGTTTCTAATTTCCGAGACAGTGTCTCGGAAATCCGATCTGCATACGTCATGTAAAAACGCCGGAAATTTTCAAGGTTATCTATGGAGTATCCCTTACCAAATTCTTTGGTTAAACGCTCACTTAATTGCTGGAGAACCTGACCGGCATAATCCGCCTTACTTTTTCCCTTTTGATCTTCATCCACAATGCGTCTGCCTATTTCAAAATTCGTCAGCACCATTTCTGCATTGATGTTACGGACAACGCGTTTGCGGGTTTCTTCAATCAGTTGTTTGATGGATTGAAAGAGAGTGGTGTCAATATAATTGTTCATAAAAGTCCTATTTAAAAATTTTAAAATTAGATTGATTTGCTGTGCCCGCTAACTTATTTCGAAGTAACAGCATATCCTCACACACTTTTTTCTCCAGATAAAGGCATAAATCATTCTGAAGTATTAACCAAACTTTAAGTTCAACAAACACCTAATGTTGCAAATCGGTTCTTTAGCACTAATTTTACAATGACATGAAAGAAGATCAACCTATCTTCATTCCAACCCCTCAGCAATCTCAAGCCCTTCAACAGCTTAAGCTTTTTTTAGCGGCTCCCGGCAGTGGTGTATTCATTTTGAAAGGATATGCAGGCACCGGGAAAACTACCCTGCTGCAACATGTGGCTCTTACATTACGCAAACAAAAAAAGCCCTTTGTTTTATTGGCGCCCACCGGCAGGGCGGCTACGGTTTTAAGAGCTAAAACCGGACTGGAAGCCAGAACTATTCACAGTGAACTATATCATTTCAGTGATATTGACGGAGATGCCGCTGAAGATGTGATATCTCCTGATGCCAACCAGTTTGGGCAGATGCGGCTGATGTTCAGCCTCAGGCCTTCGAATAATAACGATAAGAAATTGTATATCGTGGATGAAGCCAGTATGATCAGTGACGAACCTGGCGACCCTACTTCCTACGCACATTTCGGAAGCGGCCATTTACTCAGCGACCTGTTGCATGTAACTGGTACGAATAAAATAATTTTTTCTGGCGACCCCTGCCAGCTTCCCCCTGTGGGCAGCATCAATAGCCCGGCACTAAATGAAATTTGGATGACTAAACAGGGTAAAATGGTGAATAGTTTTGAGCTAACCGATATCCTTCGTCAAAAAAAAGGCAGCGATATCCTGCAATTAGCTACAACCGTAAGAAACCTTACGCAGTTAAAGAATTATCCTAAATGGGTAAAGCTGCCCGCAATCAAAAAGCAACAGGTTGATTTGTTGAGCCATGCCGATCAGAAAATTCTTTATACCAATCATATCAGGCAATTTGGAAGTGAGGATTCCATTGCAGTTTGTCACAGTAATTTCAATTGCGCTGATATAAACCGGACGGTGAGGAAAGTATTGTACAATGATCCGAATGCTCCGCTTCAGGAAGGAGATGTATTAATGGTTACCCAGAATAATTATTTAGTTCCCTTAACCAATGGCGATTTTGTGGAAGTCATCCATATTGGAATGGAACAGTCGCACCTCGGTATCAGGTTTATCCGCATCACCGTTAAAGCCCAGCTAACGGGGAAGGAACATGAATTATTACTCTGCAATGAAGTGCTTTTCAATGGCCAGGCAAACCTTACCGCAGATCAGCAAAGAATGCTGATGATAGATTTTAGCAAGAAAATGCGCGTAAAAGGCATAAAGCCTAAATCGGAAAAATATTTTTCAGAACTGAAGACCGATCCTTATCTCAACAGCCTGAGAGCCAATTTCGGTTATGCCGTTACCTGCCACAAAAGCCAGGGAGGTGAATGGGATCATGTATTTCTTTTTTTACACAAGGGTATGTATAACATGGGTCCGCAGGCGCTTACCCGTTGGTGGTACACGGGTATCACAAGGGCAAAAAAACAATTATACCTGGTGCATGACTGGTGGATTCAATAAAAATTATCCGTTTGTTTTTATTACCTTACCACAAACGTCAACTCGGTAAATGTTTTTTAGGATTTGTTAACCTAACCTTATCTCATGCACCTTATACTTAACTCTTATGGGGCGACTCTTCAAAAAGAAAATGGCCTTTTTGTAATCAGCAGTAATGATGGCAAACAAAGCATTCCGCCGGATAAAGTTAAAAGCATCAGCATCGGCAAGGGCGCCCGGGTTACCAGCGATGCAGTATTATTGGCCATTAAACACCAGGTAGATATTTTATTTGTAAACGATATGGGCATGCCTGAAGGACGGGTATGGAGCGTGCAATACGGAAGTATCAGTGATATCAGGCGCGCCCAGCTCGACTTTTTCTATGGCCCTGGAATGCTCGCCTGGGTGAAAGCATTACTCTCGGAAAAGCTGAATAACCAGGTAGCATTGTTACTGGTTTTACAACCCGATGATCCTAACCGGCTTCCGGAATATAACCTCATCAGGTTTGCCATCAATAGCATTGAAGACCATAAAGGTAAAATTGAAAAATGCGAATCAGTTTCACTCAGCGATGTTGCCGCCAGTCTGCGGGGATGGGAGGGCGCCGCCAGTCGTAAATATTTCGAAACAATCAGCGCATTACTGCCAAAGTCATTGCAATATGAAAACCGGAACCGCCAGCCGGCAACCGATATTTTTAACGCGCTACTGAATTATGCTTACGGAATGATGTACGGAAAAGTAGAAGGAGCGCTTATCAAAGCCGGGATAGACCCTTATGTAGGTATTTTTCATCGGGATGATTATAACCGGCCAGCATTGGTATATGATATCATTGAAAAATATCGCATGTGGATGGATTATGTAGTGGTGCAACTGTGCCGGCAGGAAGCAATTCCCGCGGACTGTTTTTCATTTGAACCGCATAATGGCGCCTGCCGGCTGGAAGCCCTGGCTAAACGGATTTTAATTCAGGCTGTAAACGATTACCTGGCAGAGATAATTAACCTGGATGGTAAAGAACGAAGCAGGCAAACTCATATTGAATTACAGGCTCAGCAATTAGCGCAATTTTTTCTTAAACAGTAGTTATAGTTCTCATAAAGTATTCACCCTTTAATATTTAGGATATGTTAATGGCTGGCAAAAATGTTACCGTTGCAGGCGATCAATTGCACGCACTTTCTTTGGAGAGGATGTACCTGGGATTAACCCAACCCAAAGGGAATCTTATTGACCTGCTGCAACAGCTGCGTTCGCTTAAGTCAATCGATCCTAACGGCTACCGTAGAGCGAAAACTCAGTTGCCTTATGTAGTATGCGGGAATTTTAGTCCGGCTTTACGCCGCAAGGAAAATTTTGCCTGGACGGAGCATTTTATAATAGATATAGATCACCTGGCAAGTATTAACCTTACTCCAAACGAAATAAAGAATATTTTGAAGCAGGACAACAGGATAGCTTTATTGTTTACAAGTCCTGGAAATGATGGGGTGAAGCTTATTTTTAACCTTCAGGATCGCATCCACGATGCGGGCTATTACAGCGCGTTTTATAAATTATTTGCTGCGAAATTTGCCGTTCAATATCAGTTAGAAGGAGCGGTTGACCTGGTTACCAGCGATGTGAGCCGCTGCTGTTTTATGAGCTATGACCCCGGGGTTGTTTTCAATGCCAATGCGGAGACTATAGATGCAAATAGTTACCTGGATCAGAATAACCTGGAAGGAATAAATGCGGCCAATGCACTGGTAAAAAATGTGGAGCAGACAAGTAACGATATTAAAGCAATATCGGGAACGACCGAAATAGAGGGGCAGGGTCAGGCATTACCGGATGATGTACTTTGGAAGATCAAGCAGAAATTAAATCCGGCTCTTGCAGGTAGGGGGCCTAAAACAAAGGAGTTTATACAACCACAAGCTCTTACGGATGCGATGCCGGCATTAAATCTGGCCTTGCTTGAAATAGGTATCACCCTGGTGGAAACAACGATGATTCATTACGGTCGCCAGTTAAAACTTTGCGCAGGAAATTATTGGGCCGAAGTAAACCTATTTCATGGCAAACAGGGATTCAAGGCGGTACAAACTACCAAAACGGGTAGCAATAAGAACCTTGCTGAGATGGCCACACAAGCTATACAACTTCATTTCGATAATCCTGTGAATAATGTCTTTTTTAAAGTAAGCTCCGGAGAGGGAAAATAATGAAATGTTATGTTAAGCATAAATGTATCTATAGAACTGCTATCAGCCATCAGCCATCAGCTATCAGCCGTTAGCAGATCAATATATATTAGGTTTCCTCCTGATCGCTGATCGCTGATTGCAAATACGTCAATTAAAATAACATAACAGTAGTTCTAAATAATACAATTGTGCCCAAGCCTAAGAAGGTAGTTATTAGTTTAAAGGAAAGGATGGAGCGGATGCTGCATGCAGGACTGCTGCAACGCTATGCCATTTCTGATACAGAAAAAATAGATAGCCTTCCGAACCGCATCAAAGCAATCCTGGGTATTATCCGTCACAAACCTCAAAAAGCCACTACCATGAATTATATGATCATGTATGATATTGAAAACAATAAGGTGCGCAGAATGATCAGCAAGTACCTGGAACAGCAGGGCTGCCTGCGTATTCAGAAATCAGTTTTCATGGCCAATACCGAACATCCGAAATTTAATTCCATTTATGAAACGCTGAAAGATATTAATTCATTTTATGAAAACACCGACAGCATAATTCTGGTACCCGTAAATGTTTCTGATGCCCGCAGTATGAAACTCATCGGAAACAACGTAAGTATTGATACCCTCATAGATCCACCCAATACCTTATTTATTTAAATTGTATGAATACGATCTCTCCATTATTACATCAGGCCTTTCAGTTAAGAAAAGATAAAAAAACCGATGAAGCGCTGACGATCTACGAAAGTCTCTGGCAACAACATCCTGCTGAATTTGGTGAGTGGGATGGCTGGAGTTATGGCCAGTGTCTCCAGGAAAAGCGCAGGTACCCTGATACACTGGAGCTTTGCCGGCAAATGTACCTGAGATTTAAAACATCGGACAAGATCGGGCAACTATATGCCTGGAGCATTTATTATACCCAACTGGCAGGCGATAAGCTGCCTGAAAATAAAAACTCTTTTATAAAAGCAATAACCGCAATCGTACAGTTGAGTCCTCCAGGCAAGCCATTCAGTCCGGCTGTAAAATCTATTTTTAAACTGGTTAAATTTTTGGGGGAAGGCAATCAGAACAATTGGAATGAAATAGGTGACTGGCTGTTGAAACTGGATAAGGTAACATTAAGCAGAGAAACTTATACCATAGATATTCCGGGACGGCGGCGTATGGAACTGGCCAGCGAACTGGAGGAATGGTTTAGTTGGCAGAGCAAGTGGTTGCTGCAGACCAAGCAATGGCAAAGATGTTCTGATTTATGCAGTGAGGCGCTGAAAGAACTGTATAAATGGCATTACAGCAACGATATCTGGTTTGCCAGGCGGAATGCGGCTGCATTGGCTCAGCTTGGTCATAAAGCGCAGGCGAGAGAGATATTGCAATCCCTGATTAAACGAAAGCCGGAATGGTTTATCATGTCTGATCTGGCGGAGCTTACCGAAGACAGCAATGAAGCATTAAAGCTGTATGCCAAAGCTGCCTTGGCTTTTGGTGATGTAGACAAAAAAATCCGGGTATTCTTCAAGATGGCTCAGCTTTTTGTATCAAATGGAGATAGAGAACTTGCATACAATCACGCCCTTTTAGTAATGACATTGCGGGTAGAAAATAAATGGCCGGTATCACCTGAAGTAGAACAATTGATGAAGGAGCTTAATGAAGTGCCGGTTAACCTACCGTCTTCAGCGTGGATAGTTAATAATCTCAAGCCACACTGGGAAAGACTTGCCTTTGGTAATGATATAAATTCTGAAGAAAAACAACTTGAAAGGGTAGATGGAAAGATTGATCATTTCATTAAAACCGGTGAAGCTGGATTCATAAAAACTGATATCAGGGTAAATAAGATATATTTCCTTTTTAAAAACTACCAAGGGAATAAGGCGGACCTTAAGCCTGGATTGTCTGTAACCTTTATAATAAACAAAAGTTTTGATAAAAAGAAAAATAGAGAATCAGAAATAGCGGTACGCATAAAGAAAAAATATTAAAGGGGCTGCAGCTATTTTAATATTGGATTAATGGTTATTTTTACCCGGCCTCTAATTAATTTAATCTGTTAGTTTAAAAATGAAGATGAACCTCCATTTTTTTTGGATTCAGATAATTATATTCTTGAAAAACAGAGACTTAGCAAAAACAGGCCGTGAGAGCATGATCCATTACAACAAGGATTAAGACAATTACTACTAAGCGGGTATATGAGTTTAAACCGTGAGAGCATGATCCATTACAACAAGGATTAAGACCAATTTTTACCCGGATTGTTGGTGTTATTGATTCATGCCGTGAGAGCATGATCCATTACAACAAGGATTAAGACTCTGGCATCTGCTTTTTCAGCAACATTAATGACCGTGAGAGCATGATCCATTACAACAAGGATTAAGACCGATTTTATTTGAATCTTAATCATTTTATTTTACCGTGAGAGCATGATCCATTACAACAAGGATTAAGACTTGGAAAGAGAAAAGAGTAACAGGTTCATTATATCCGTGAGAGCATGATCCATTACAACAAGGATTAAGACTGCATGGTTAATTGGTTTATTCGATTATTAATGTAACTCCGTGAGAGCATGATCCATTACAACAAGGATTAAGACCGTAAGAGATAGATATTCTGTATACAATTTGCATCCGTGAGAGCATGATCCATTACAACAAGGATTAAGACTTTCGGGAGTTGTTATATTTGTAGTCATAATCTTTGTTGCCGTGAGAGCATGATCCATTACAACAAGGATTAAGACTTTCTGAAAATCTCCATTTTAAGCAGGTAAAGACTTTCCGTGAGAGCATGATCCATTACAACAAGGATTAAGACTTTTATTTGTAAAATCATAATTTTTCATAATAAAAACCCGTGAGAGCATGATCCATTACAACAAGGATTAAGACATTGGCCCTAACCCACCTTACGATGGTTATTGGAGATCCGTGAGAGCATGATCCATTACAACAAGGATTAAGACTATGCTTTTGTTAGTTCGTCAAATCTATTATTTATGTCCGTGAGAGCATGATCCATTACAACAAGGATTAAGACAATTATGTTTCTTTATCAAGGAAACCACATCAGCTGAGCCGTGAGAGCATGATCCATTACAACAAGGATTAAGACATTTCGTGTCCGTTGGGATAATTTGTGATTTGCATCCGTGAGAGCATGATCCATTACAACAAGGATTAAGACTATTTGAATCTTAATCATTTTATTTTAGATTTTTTTAACCGTGAGAGCATGATCCATTACAACAAGGATTAAGACCCTGAGCGATCTCAGTTTATCCGGATTTATGGAGCAGGCCGTGAGAGCATGATACATTACAACAAGGATTAAGACCATTGTAGTTAATACTACTAGGGTAAGATAAACCTGGCCGTGAGAGCATGATCCATTACAACAAGGATTAAGACCCGCTGCCGGATTAGATATTTGATTGTTTGATATGCGGCCGTGAGAGCATGATCCATTACAACAAGGATTAAGACTTTTATTATTCGTTGTCTTTAAAACCTTTGCTTGTACGCCGTGAGAGCATGATCCATTACAACAAGGATTAAGACCAACTTTATCTTGTTCTTTAAACACTTCTTGCCTTAACCGTGAGAGCATGATCCATTACAACAAGGATTAAGACGCCTCAATTTTTGCTTTTAAGAAAACTTCTTTTGTCCGTGAGAGCATGATCCATTACAACAAGGATTAAGACCTTGTTGATTAAGTTACTAATCAACTTAATTCTTTTTGCCGTGAGAGCATGATCCATTACAACAAGGATTAAGACTAGTACCCTATGATCAGGCGCAAAAAACCCAGTACCGTGAGAGCATGATCCATTACAACAAGGATTAAGACAAAAGTATTGATCCCCACAGCGATTTTATTTGAAACTCCGTGAGAGCATGATCCATTACAACAAGGATTAAGACTTTATTATTTTATCGCCGCAGGATTCAGCGACTCCGTGAGAGCATGATCCATTACAACAAGGATTAAGACTGTTTTGTCATCCTCCTTTTCAGTTCATTGATGGAAGACCGTGAGAGCATGATCCATTACAACAAGGATTAAGACTTGTTGTCGAGCAGTTTCTTAAATGCTTCGCGTGTTGCCGTGAGAGCATGATCCATTACAACAAGGATTAAGACATAAGATAAGCGTATTGTCCTGCTACCAGTTCAACACCGTGAGAGCATGATCCATTACAACAAGGATTAAGACTTTAATAATTCCACATCATCCGCGTGGAAGTAAGGAGCCGTGAGAGCATGATCCATTACAACAAGGATTAAGACCAAATACCTGGGTTTTAAAAAAATATAAGGATAAAACCGTGAGAGCATGATCCATTACAACAAGGATTAAGACCGAGTTTTGAACGTTGCAGTTGCGATGCTCCATGTCCGTGAGAGCATGATCCATTACAACAAGGATTAAGACGTTGTTTCTAAATTTTCGGATGTGTTAATGATTGTCCGTGAGAGCATGATCCATTACAACAAGGATTAAGACTCGTACAATGTTTTGTTTCTCTCCTTAAATGATCTATTGCCGTGAGAGCATGATCCATTACAACAAGGATTAAGACGTTTTAGAAGAATGATCTAATGCCTATATGTGTAGCCTACCGTGAGAGCATGATCCATTACAACAAGGATTAAGACTGTGTTTTGTAGGTTCATATTAGTAGTTTTTAATTTGTCCGTGAGAGCATGATCCATTACAACAAGGATTAAGACATAGGTCTGCCCTGTTGGGGAGAGCAGATTTAACAAGTCCGTGAGAGCATGATCCATTACAACAAGGATTAAGACTGTCTTCATTGATTGCTTCAATGGCTGCTTCCCTTGTTGGCCGTGAGAGCATGATCCATTACAACAAGGATTAAGACTTCATAACATAAAGTCGCCAAATGTCTGGATACTCTTCACCGTGAGAGCATGATCCATTACAACAAGGATTAAGACGGATAAATTACTTTCATCCGTAGTTTCAAATTTTTCCGTGAGAGCATGATCCATTACAACAAGGATTAAGACACTTAAAACTGTGGGATTAAACGACAAATTTGTAGTGCCGTGAGAGCATGATCCATTACAACAAGGATTAAGACCTATCCCATGTATGCAGTATGATCCCAAAAGCATCATACCGTGAGAGCATGATCCATTACAACAAGGATTAAGACTATTTCTCTTTGCATCTTATTTAATCATTTTATATTTTCCGTGAGAGCATGATCCATTACAACAAGGATTAAGACCAAATTTGTAGTGTAAACAATATGATCTAAATGGTAATCCGTGAGAGCATGATCCATTACAACAAGGATTAAGACTAAGATCTCAACAGGCTCGTTCAGGTCTATGTTGCCCTGAACCGTGAGAGCATGATCCATTACAACAAGGATTAAGACAATTTAGAGACGCTTATCCTTCTCAGAGTTGTGCCCGTGAGAGCATGATCCATTACAACAAGGATTAAGACTTCAATTATTTGCTTTTTACAATTTTGTCATTATCCGTGAGAGCATGATCCATTACAACAAGGATTAAGACGCTTCCATTGTGTTGATGTTAATTTTGTGCTTCTTACCCGTGAGAGCATGATCCATTACAACAAGGATTAAGACGCTTGCCTCAAATATCGCCGGTGCGTTTTCATCAATTCCGTGAGAGCATGATCCATTACAACAAGGATTAAGACAAGCTTCTCTCTATTTCAGCTGACAAAGCGGTTTTCCCCGTGAGAGCATGATCCATTACAACAAGGATTAAGACCAATTGTCCCAGAAGCCGTTGCACTCCATATAGCCTTCCGTGAGAGCATGATTCATTACAACAAGGACTAATATTTTCCTTATTAAAATCATTGAACATCTTTTATCCTGTCTTCATGTTTAGAGTAGTAGCGGCGGCTATCCATGGCAGTGAGTTGCATCTGTATCCAGAATCAGGACATGCTTTTCATTGGGAAAATTTGGTGGATTTTAATGAGAGGGTTTTGGATTGGCTGAGGAAATAAGAACAAAAACCGGGGCAACTCAGGCATGTTCCGCCTGAGATGTTTTTCTTACTGTTCATAAGAATGCGGGTAAGGCAATGCGCTAAGCAAAGGCAGGCATTCATTAAAAATCAGAAAGAAACAAGTAAATTTGCCATACAGCTAAAAACAAGATGAACGCAAAATATATCAATCCATTTACGGACTTCGGATTTAAGAAAATTTTTGGTGAAGAAGCAAGCAAACCGCTATTGATTGACTTCTTAAATGCCCTGCTGCCTCAACAAAATAAAATAATAGACCTTTCATTTAAAAATACCGAACAACTCGGACAAACAGAAGCCGACAGAAAAGCCATTTATGACATTTATTGTGAAAATGAAAATGGAGAAAAATTCATTGTAGAATTACAAAAAGCAAAGCAAAATTATTTCAAAGAAAGAACCCTTTACTACTCTACTTTTCCAATCAGGGAACAGGCCGATAAAGGCGAATGGAATTATAATTTGAAGGCCGTGTATTGTGTAGGTATTCTAGACTTTACTTTTGATGACTATGAAAACGAACCTGAAAAAAGCGGGGTTGTTCATACCATTCAGTTAAAAAACCAAAAAGGCAAAACTTTTTACGATAAGCTGACATACATCTACCTTGAAATGCCGAATTTTAAACGAATGGAAACTGAATTGAATACCCGCCTGGACAAATGGTTGTACTTTATCAAACACCTGGAAGACTTTCAAACCATTCCTGCAATTTTCAAAGATGATATATTTACAAAAGCTTTTGAAAAGGCTGAACTTGCTAAACTTGGACAAGCTGAATTGGACAGCTACGAAAGCAGCTTAAAATATTACCGGGACTTAAAAGGGGTTATTGACACTGCTTTTGACGAAGGTAAATTGGAAGGTAAAATAGAAGTTGCAAAAGCACTTAAAGAAAGTGGCATTTCAACTGACATTATTATAAAAACAACAGGAATGTCTGAAACGGAAATTAATAAGTTGTAACAGGATATTACAATATAACTAATCATAAAGTTGTGATAGCAACAAGCGAAAAACGAAGCACATACTCAGAAGGCAGCGTTAGCAATTCACATTATTATAGGGTATGATCTGGAGTTGCGTATGGCAACTTTCAATATTTTCTTAAACATCCTTGATGAGAATTCCTTCGGTGATTTTAGGAAGTATCAATTTAATTGTATCGGCAGTTTTGTGTCAAACTATGCCCTGAGATAGCAAATTGTTTGAAAATCGTAATCATCACTTTGAACTTCGTTATAAAAACTTTGCTGAGTAAAGTTCTTTTGCATCTTGAAATTATAACACAATTAATAAGATGCAAAAAAATACAGGTTTATTGGTTTTTGTTCTTTTAATGCTTACTCATCTCTCTTTTTCGAAAAAGATGGATAGTACAAAAAATACGGCTCATTTTTCAGGTTCTGTCAGTGTTACCAATAATGGGATTTCATTAATACCCACTTTTTCTTTGGGTAAACCTGCAACGATAGTTAATCTGTCGATAGGTAAAGGGAAAGCGAGTTTCGAACCGGAATTGCGATTTGCACTGGAAGGGAAACCCTGGAGTTTTCTTTTTTGGTGGCGATATAAGTTATTGAAGTCTCATAAGTTTATGATTAATATTGGCGCACATCCTGCACTTAATTTCAGAACAGTGACTTCACCTATAGATGGAAATAAAATAATAGTAACGAGACGCTATCTTGCCACAGAGCTATCTCCTAATTATTTACTTGCAAAAAATATAAGTATAGGCATGTATTACCTTTATTCCCGTGGTATTGATAAAGATGCAACAAGGAATACGCATTTTCTTACGCTCAATAGTAATTTTTCAAATATCAAACTCCCGAAACAGTTTTTCTTAAAGCTACCCCTCAATTCTATTATTTAAAATTAGATGAACAAGATGGGTTTTATTTTACCGCATCAATGAACTTGGCAAAAAGAAATTTTCCGCTCTCGATCTCGGCCATTATTAACAAAACCATTCAGACCGATATCACTGCCAGTAAAAACTTTGTCTGGAATGCAAGTTTAATTTACTCTTTCAATAAAAAATATGTCAAGATTTAGCAGCCACTATGAAATCATTAAGTTTGTGGGAAATGGGTAAGGTTGAAACCATAGAAGAATTTTACAAAAGGAAATTCGATTGGATGCCTGATAATATCCGCAATGAAATCGGGCATTTCAATGTATTCAGGTTAGAACCTTTTACAGAAGACAAGGCACAGCCGGTACCTTACAAACGCCGGGACTTTTATAAAATGATGCTGGTGATTGGCAACAGCAAAGTACACTATGCTGACAAAGTGGTTGAAGTGCAAAAACAGGCACTATCATTTTCTAATCCGCAGATACCTTATAAATGGGAGCATCTTGATAATATCCGGCGTGGTGCCTTTTGTATTTTCAATCAGCACTTTTTTCATCAATATGGAAACCTTAATCAGTATGAAGTTTTCCAGCCAAACGGCACACATATCTTTGAATTAACAGATGAACAAGTAAATAAAATAGGTAGTGTTTATGACCGTATGTTTGAAGAAATCAATTCTGAGTACATACATAAATACGATGTATTAAGGAATCTTGTTTTTGAACTGCTGCATGTTGCGTTGAAGATGCAGCCAACATCAAAATTTGATAAGCAGCCAATAAATGCTTCTCAAAAAATTGCTACCATGTTTTTAGAATTGTTAGAACGGCAATTTCCTGTTGATGAGAACCATGCGCAGGTTAATCTGCGTGCTGCATCTGATTTTGCCAACCAGCTAAACGTTCATGTAAACCATTTAAACAGGGCAATAAAAGAAACCGCAGAAAAAACAACCTCTCAAATTATTGCTGAACGCATTTTACAGGAAGCAAAAATTTTATTAAAACATAGTACGTGGACTGTATCTGAAATAGCTTACGCATTGGGTTTTACCGAACTAACCCATTTCAACAACTTCTTCAAAAAACATGCACAGTTGAGTCCGCTCAAATTCAGGAATGTTTGAATTGGCTATTTCCCAGATACTGGCAACATTTATAAAACATTTGTTGGATCTGTCAGTAATCAAATGTTTTACGGTTGGGCTAAGTAAATCATCACCATTTAAAACCAAATGAACGCATTAGTATCAATAAGCAAATTCATTGCATGTATTCGGTAACCGTCACTGTCCTAACTGTGGCGGCTTGAAAAAGGAGCAGTGGGTGGAGAACCTTACCGCCCAGCTTTTTGCTACCAGCTACTACCACGTTGTGTTTACAGTACCTCATGAGTTCAATGCTTTAATATTGGGCAATCGCAGGGAGTTGTTTGCTTTATTGTTTCAATCAGCCTCGGCGACGTTATTACAGTTTGGTGCCGAACCTCAATACCTTGGTGCTATATGTGGCATCACATCGGTATTGCATACCTGGGGACAGGACTTAAGCTTTCACCCACACCTGCACTGTACTCGTAAGTGGAGGTGGAGTAAAAGATAGTAACTGGGTAGCGGCAAGGCGAAGCAAGGACAAGTTTCTCTTTCCGGTGGCTGCGATGAAAAAAGTTTATAAAGGCATTTTTTTAAAAAAGTTGCGACAACTTCTTACCGGAGAGCAGTTAAAAACCGGAGGTCTTGATGTAGACAAAAGCATCAAAAAAGCCGGGTATAAGAAGTGGAACGTCTACGCTAAAAGTCCCTTTGGCAGTGTGGCTTCGGTGATAGAATACCTGGGCCGTTATACACACAGAACAGCCATTACAAAACACCGGATTGTAAGTGTCACCGAACACAGTGTTACATTTAACTACAAGGATTACACAGATGACAGCCGTCATAAGAAGATGTCCTTAAGTACGGTTGAATTTTTACGCCGGTTCGAACTTCATTTTTTGCCAAGAGGTTTTGTAAAAATAAGGCACTATGGTTTTTTGCAGAATCATGGCAAAATAACACGGCTAAATGCAGTGAGAAAAACCATGGGTTTGCAGCCGCTGCCTCCTGTCGTAAAGATACCTGTTTCGCAGCGCATGCTGGAGCAATACGGCAAAGACATTAGCCTGTGCCCAAAATGTCATAAGGGTACTCTGATCCTGATTGCTATTGCATATCCAAAACTAATACCGGTGACCTTTGCAAAGCATATCGGCAGTGCGCAACAACTGGCCTTGCCCAACAAAGCATCACCTTAAAAGATTAGATTAACCTTATAAAACGAATGAGAATACTTAATAATGGACAAACATCATATCACCTAACACCGATGGGTAGGGCAGGATATATTCTGAATCGAAATAAAAATCTTCAACCAAACTTCAGCCGTAATAATCTCCTTCAAACAACCGCGCATAATTTACATCCGGGCTACTAATCAACTATACAAAGGGTGACACCCTAATAAGGCGTCGGTCAACAAACAATAACCGCAAGCCCCCATTCAAAATTTTTAATGGGGGTTTACTTTTGGGGGCTTGCGGCTATTGTTCTTAATGTTACATGCCGTTTTTCTTCGTGAATTTGATATTGCTTGTGTTTTGAATGTCAAGTGTCAATCCAAAAATATTTGGAATGTAATTTATTTTAATTGTACTTTGTAATACAAAGCACTTTTATATAAATGGTTTAATCAGGTATTACAGCTATTGGGAAGGACAATAGACTGTTAAAATATAAAACTATTTGTGACCATCAACTCAACTTTTACTTTATGAGTATATCAAGCAGGCTTAACCGTGTGTATTATGAAGCAAAGGGAAATAAATGGTTTCATTATTTTGCCATTTTCTGTCGCATCATGTTGGCTCTAGGATTTATTCCATCAGGTTTGTAAAAGTTATGGGAGAACGGTTCACTGCTTTATCCGTTAATCATCCGCTGGGACACTATTTGGACGCACTATACTACACAGAATATTACTACACATTTATCGGCATTTCGCAGTTGATAATTGCTCTTTTATTACTCATTCCAAGAACAGCACTTCTTGGTGCACTAATGTATTTTCCCATTATTCTGAATATATGTATCCTGGCTTATGCTGTCCGGTTCGAAGGCACTCGTATCACAACACTAATGGTGCTGGCTAATTTATATTTATTATGTTGGGACTACAACCGAATAAAATATATTTTACCATTTAAACAAGTTAAAGAAGATGATTATTCAGCAGGGAAAAAACCGTTGAGCAACAAATTTCCGTTCCTATTTTTCGGGTGTGTTGTTGCAATGATAGCTACCGTAATATTTATAAACCAGTTTCTGTATGACATTCGACCTGGTAATTCCCTGGATGAATGCATAAATGGATGTGCTGGCAATAGTAATCCAAAAGCCTGCGAAGAATTTTGTGATTGCATTTATAACCAGGGTAAGCCATTTCACGAATGCCTAATCGAGTATAACAAAGCGAAAGCAAAGGGAACAAATCAATAGAATTGCGAAACAGTAGTATGGCGGATAAGTTTTCAGTTCCCGCAAAGTCCTTAGCCAACGTACTTTGTTATTGAAGAGAGTTTCCAGAAACACAAAATTTTTGTCGTACTAAAAACTGTTTACAAAAAATTTGATCTATGAATTTTGTCCACCGCAACTTGAAATGAAGGCTGCAAATAAAATGGCATGTAAAAACAAATAGAAAAGTATCCGAAAAGCCCTCTGAAAAAGCCCCGAATGTTTTGATGATGCGGGGCTTTGCGGTATACTTTTGAGTTGACCGACGTGCCGTAAGGATCGCTATTAGGAGGAAAGTATGACCTTTCTCATTTTATCTAATGGATTTTTGCTTCAATTTTAATCTATAAATCTGGTACAACCTTTCTTACGGAGGCTGATATTTCTCTTTTCATTTGATAAAACAGGGTTTCTGTTTTATTTCCCTACAATATAATGACATTTTATTGTTTACGGGCATGGTATTGTCATTACGTCCTCAGACGTTACCTGTTAAAAGCTGTCTTGTTACCATCCAGATCTTTTTATCAACCGTCGTCTGTTTGTTTCCAGCGATAAAATACATGAACCAGTTTGATGGTTGCACCTTTACAGGATGAGCACTCATCAATAGTGATGCCGTATCTCTGCATCATGCGCACCTCAATGGGTACTTTTACAGCAATCCTATGCTCCGGTAATTTCATCTTCTTAAGCACTTCATTAATTCGCCGCTGGCGATTGCTGTTGGCAAGATATCCATAGGTCCTTATCTTGGTAAATCTTTTGGGCAGGATATGTTGCTCAAAGCGACGGATAAATTCCAGGCTGGCTAAAGGCATCTGTTTTTGCTTGTTATCATCTGCGTAATCTTTATATTCAAAAGTTACGATATCATCCTTGTCATTAATGCTTGTTATCCTGTGATTGCTGATGGCTACCTTGTGCGTATAGCGGCCCAGGTATTCTATTACAGCATGAGGTTCTCCAAAAGGCGCTTTGGCATACACGATCCAATCTTTCTGGTAGAGGGTATTGAACAACGACCTGATATGTGTTTCTACAGTTGGCACGACCAATTTAATATTTATAAGTTCTTGGAAGCGCTTCCAGGAATTTACCTCTATATACTTTGCTCATGGCTTTCACAGGAAACAGAAAATTCCAGTCGTTCTTTGTTGGTATGATCCAGGGGCCCGCAGACATTTATGGGAAGCATATCGAAAGGATTTACTACGCCTTGCATACGTTTGTGGCTCAGATGCAAATATTGCATGGTGGTGGCCAGACTGTTATGTCCAAGCAGCTCTTTGACTGTATGCAGATCGGTAGCGTTGTCGACCAGGTGCGCTGCAAAGCTGTGTCTGATAGTATGAACAGAATAATCTTTGTTGTCCAGCCCTGCTTTGATAATGGCATTGTGAACAACTTTGTGAATACTGCGCTGGCTATACCGGCGGCCTTTGCCCATGCTGTATATACCGGTTCATGGTAACCCCCCATTCCGTTTCATGGTAACCCCTCATTCCGGGCATGGTAACCCCGCCTCTTTAATAGCGCCAAAGTAGGTCTTACTTATTATCTCATCTGCACCATTTCT